>OBYP01000244.1_pt1 | contig 59915 bp, 51 predicted proteins | sample 1501461 | NCBI WGS metagenome assembly OBYP01 (sample SAMEA2580201, study PRJEB22360) | human gut metagenome | biome: human gut; feature: human-associated habitat; material: faeces | place: Denmark | collected 2008/2010 | reverse complement strand
TTGGCGACTGCCGCGAGGGTCAAAGACCCCGTTGCTTGCAGCGGGGTCTTTGATTCTTATGTGTGCAAACTTGCCAGGGGGATTACGGAACAAATCAGCAGTACCTGTGGTCAGGGCATCAGTGCCGGTGGTACCCGGAACATGATGCAACGCCTTGGAACGGATTGATGGAGAAGAATTACATGCAGTAAAACAGACGGATGCAGACCAGACAGAGGGTAAGAAAGTCATACCGGTTCTCTTTGAAGAAATATCATTTTAGGAAAACAATAGAAAATTTGCCAACGTTTACCTGACACAAACATAAATCCAGGAACAGTTGAATACATGGGAAAACCGTGATAAAATAAACGCAAGCATAATTTTCTAATAAATCTTGGCCATGTGCCATCTGTTTACAAATCTCAATTCAGAAACTCTATGCTTATTATCCAACAAAGAAAGCAGGGGCGGATGAATGGGAAAGCCGCTCCGAACAAAAGCAGAAAGGAGCAGCTTATGACAGAAAAACTGCACGTAGTAAGAAACCAGAAGGATACGGTATTCCGAATGCTGTTTCGGGAGAAGAAGGAGCTGCTGGAGCTGTATAATGCCTTGAATGACTCGGCATATAACAGCCCGGAGAAGCTGACAATTTATACACTGGAAAATGCGATATACATGAATTTTAAAAACGACAGCTCATTCCTGCTGGATTCCGAGCTGAATCTGTATGAGCATCAGTCCTCGTATAATCCCAACATGCCGCTGCGTGATTTGGTTTATATCGCAAGGCAGCTTGAAAAATACACACGGAATGATACGATATATTCTTCTGCTCTGGTAAAAATACTGGTGCCCAGATTCGTTGTATTTTACAATGGTACGGATGTGCAGCCGGACAGGCAGACCCTGCGGTTATCGGATGCCTTTGAAAAAAAGACGGCGGAACCGGAACTGGAGTTGAAGGTCCTCATGCTGAACATCAACTTTGGCCATAACAAGGAGCTGATGGACAAAAGCCGGACATTGAGGGAGTACGCCCAATACGTGGATCGGGTCAGGAAATATGCGAAGCTGATGCGGATTGAGGAAGCGGTGGAACGGGCAGTGGCGGAATGCATCAAAGAAGGAATTTTGGAGGACTTCCTGTCGTCACAGAAAGCGGAGGTGATAGCGGTGTCAATTTTTGAATATAACGAAGAAGAGGAAATGAAAAAAATCCGTGCAAGCGAATATCGGGAAGGAAAAGCCGATGGAAAAGCTGAAGGAAAAGCTGAAATTGTAGCCATCATACGTAAAAAGACAGGAAGAGGTCTTGATTCAGAGAAGATAGCGGAAATCTTGGAGATGGATCCCGATTATGTAAAAAGGATTTCCGATCTGCTGGTCGAGGATCCTGACAGATCCGATTTACAGGTGGCGGAAATTCTTGTCGGACAGAAAGAACCACAGTAAAATATAGAAGTGTTCTCCAATGGAACATGAATTAATAATTTTGTAATAAAAGTCCCGGTTTTCCGCCGGGATTTTTGTGTTACAATAAATTTAATAAAAAGGCGGTTTATGGAGGTGTGGAATGAATAATCTTGAAAAGGTCAGCCATGAGACTATGGTATTTATGCGGGGAAAATACAGGCTTGATGAAATCGGGGATGGCAGGGATGAACTGAAATTTAAACAGGGGCAGAAAACTGTCCTTACCGTCTACACACACGAAGATAAATTTACCTTTTTAATTATTTTCGGGAAAAAAGAGCGTGAAATCTTTGAAGCCCGGCGGGATGAATTTTCAAAGGATATCCTCAATTATTATAACGATGCAAAAACATATCATGATGGGAAGTGGATATTTATTGATGTAACGGAGCCTGCGCAGCTTGAAGAGGTGAAGCGGCTGATACAGATAAAGAAAAAGCCGAACCGTAAACCGTTCCCCAAAGAAACGGCGGTTTACTCAAAATGCGGCGACCTCTGCGGATTACCGTTCTATGATTCATACTCAGGTGCATTATGCGGATGAGATTACCTGGGGAATATTGCCGTATGTTCCGTGGCAGTATGAGGGGTAGCAGGGATGAACATAGGGTGCAAAGGCAACAGAAGTTTTTCTAGTTACTGTCTGACGGCACTTTAAAAAACAAAAGGTGGTGGCGAAGCTGCGTGAAATTGCGAATAGCATAGGGCGGGAAATGGAGGTTCTCAAGGTGTTGGAAAAGATGTTTTTGCTGCGTGAATGATGCGGAGGTGCTTAAAAGAAATTAGATTTAGAATTTATTGAAATGTCATAGCGGTCCAGTCCCTTCAAAGTTATGAAATATCTTTTATACAGACGAATAGCGGCAGCGTCCCTTATATTGGGGGTGCTGCCGCTTGCTTTTGGCTGTATGAACTATGTGTTTTCATCAAATGCCCATGTCCGCTTTTATATTTGCCTCCGTTGGAATCTTCCCCTTTATTCTGCGGTATCTGGAACGTTATAAAATAAATAAACTATTCCCTTGTATTTTATCTCTAACTAGAGTATTATATATCTATGTAGAGATAAAGGAGGTATGATAATGGACGCGATTGAACTAAAAATTTTGATCGGACTTCACCGTGTCAGTAATGAAATAGACCGGAGGACAACAAGAATTGTCAAATGTTATGGGCTGAGCATGGGGCAGTTTGCTGTTTTGGAAGCGCTCTTTCACAAAGGCGATCTGACCATCGGACAAGTTCAGGAAAAGATTCTCAGCACAAGCGGGACCATTCCAGTTATTATAAAAAATCTGGAAAAAAGAGGACTTCTGATTCGTCTGCCTGATGCCGGCGATAAAAGGAAATGTATTCTTCATATTACAGAGCAGGGAAGCAGCCTGATTCAGCAGGTTTATCCGGAAAACGAAGCTATGATTATTGAATCCATGCACAATTGGACCAATGATGAAAAATGCGAACTATTAAAACTATTAAAGAAATTTGGAGGTGGAACATGGAAAGAAAAGTAATTTATCAGGTAAAAGGCTCTCCGGCGGTAGACGGAGCCGGAGTCCATCTGGTGCGTGTTTTAGGGCCTGATACTGTAAAAGAATTTGATCCTGTTTTGATGCTGGACTCTTTTGACAGCACCAATCCGCCTGATTACACCGCAGGGTTTCCCATGCACCCTCATAGGGGAATTGAGACAATCAGTTATGTCTCTTCCGGGCAGATGATGCATCGGGACAGCCTTGGGCATTCTGATACAATCAGCAGCGGGGAGGTTCAGTGGATGACTGCCGGCTCGGGAATTTTGCACGAAGAACTTCTTCCGGCGGCTGAAAGATTGCTGGGTGTGCAGCTCTGGCTCAATCTTCCGGCAAAAGAGAAGATGACATCGCCCCGCTATCACAGCATCAAGAACGCAGAGATTCCGGAGATTCCCCTGAAAGGCGGGATGCTCAGACTTCTTGCCGGGAAATATCAGGAACAATCCGGTTTTTCAGGGACACATCTTCCCTTTGACTACTATGATATCCACCTCAACGCAGGAAGCGAGATTACCCTTACCACAGAATCGGATCGTTCTGTCATGCTCTTTACGCTGACAGGGAAAATCATGATTGGAGAAACCGCTGTGGAAGAAAAAACTGCCGCTAAACTCTTATCAGGAACCAGTGTATCAATAAAGAGTTTACAGGAGCCGGCCCAGGTGCTTTTCATGAGCAGCGAAGCATTAAACGAACCGGTGGCCTGGGGCGGCCCTGTTGTTATGAATACCCGGGAAGAACTGCAGGAGGCATGGAAGGAATTGGAGAATGATACATTTGTCCGCCGTACATAATTACCGGATACGGTGCAAAATGAAAGGAGATTTTTTATGAAAATCACAGAAGCTTTAAGGGTACGCAGAACATATTACGCGATTAACAGAGAGTTACCTGTTTCTATCGGCCGGGTAATTGATATGACGAAAGAGTTAACGGAACTGGTTCCCGACGCCTATAATATGAAGAGCAGCAGAGTGGTTGTCGTATACGGTGAAAAGCAGGATCAGCTCTGGAACAGGATATATGATGTTTTTGAAGGTAAAATTGCCCGTGATAAAATCGACAGTTTTCGTGCGGGCAGCGGTACAATCCTCTACTTCTATGACAGAAAGGTCGTGGAGACCTTCCAGAAACAGTTTCCGCGCTATGCAGACAATTTCCCGATATGGGCATCTCAATCCAGCGGTATGCTGCAGCTTTCCATCTGGAGCGGTCTTAGGGAATTGAATATCGGGGCGTCTCTGCAGCATTACAATCCTGTGATCGACAAGGCTGTGAAAGAACTTTTTAATCTTCCGGAAGGATATGTACTTGTAGCAGAAATGCCATTCGGCGGAATTGTGGAAGAACCTGCACCGAAAGATAAGGAAGATATCACAAAACGTGTTTTTTCCATTTGCTGATTGAAAGAATACATTATTGACATTCATACATTGCGGCAGTAATATATAAATGAACAGTTCATTCAATGGGGAGGAGGATGGCACATGAATGACCGCATAAAATCAATCACAGACGCGGCGGCCTGCTTATTCTTACAACAAGGATATTCCAAAACGCAGATTAGCCATATTGCAAAAGCGGTCGGTGTTTCTGTTGGTACAATTTATCTTGATTTTACCGGGAAAAAGGAAATTATGCACTTTGTTTTAAAATGTACCATTGACCCTGCGTTTATCAACCGGAATTTTGAAAGACCAGTCACTGATGATTTATTTGACGGTTTGGAAAAAGATATTGTTGCCGTATTTGAAAAAACAGGAAATGATTTTGCAAAACACCTTGAAAATAACGCTGCTGATTATGACCTTGAAACCCTTGTGTCTGACGCATTTGACCTGCTTGCAAAATATGCCGTCGGCTGTCTGTTTATTGAGAAAAATCAATTTGATTTTAAGTTTTTAGCAGACAATTACAGAGTATATCGCAAAAAATTCTTTGAAACTATGAAAGAATACTTAGCAGCCTTTATTGAAAGCGGAAAAGTACGTCCATTGGAACAAATTGAACTATCCACCATGTTGATTATTGAAATTTTATCATGGTGGGCAATGGATATAAGATATACATCCTTTGAAACACAGGACATTTCCCCTGAACTTGCCAAAAAAGTCTGTATAGACAATATTCTATCTGCATATAAGGCGTAAGTAAAAATTTAGCGGGCAGACAACTGCCCTCTAATTTTACCCATAATATGAATGAATAATTCATTTATATAAGGAAGAGAGGTTTTCACTATGAAAATGAAAAGAAAATTTATCAACAGCTTACTATTGGCTGCCTGTCTGTTTATCCTGTCAGGCTGTTCACATGTGCCGCCAATCCAGGCCGCAAACGAACTACGCTTTAATCTGAACTCCATTTCAGACATAACTATATCCTATGATGAAGAAACTGTTACCTTTTTTCAATCAGATAGTGACGAACTGGTAATCAGGGAATATATGAGTGAAAACAAAAGCCGGTATTATGCTGATGTGAAACAAGACAGCGGAGGCATCCAGATTAACGAGGGTGGTAAACCATTTCTCAAAAGTAATTTTACACGGTATATTGAAGTATATTTCCCGGAAGAATATCGTGGAAATCTTACCGTTACCACAACTGACGGCAACATTGAATTCACCGATGTAACCTTAGACCTGAATTCGCTACGTGTTGACAGTACCGCCGGGACAGTTCAGTTAGACAATGCCAGTGCTTCTGTTATCCATTTATCATCTACAAGCGGGAAAATGGATTTAGGAAACATAACGGGAGAACAAATCAGGCTGGATACAACAAGCGGGAAATTCACTTGCGCAAAACTTGCAGGGAATGTTGCATATACCTCCACAAGCGGTGACATTGATGTAAAATCTGCTGTCGGCTCCGGAAGCTATCGGGCAAATAACTCCGGTAAGATAAAAGTAATCTATACTGATGTGACAGGTAATCTGACATTTTTCAATAAAAATGGCAGTATCGAATTGACACTCCCGCAGGATTTGGAATTTGAGTTTGAAGCGACTACAAAAAATGGTTCTGTTTCCACCTCATTCCAGGAAAGCATCAGTATTGACGGACGTACTACTCGTGGAACTGTCGGCAATTCGCCCATGGTCACGGTGAAAACAGAAACTAACAATGGGAATATAGAGGTTACGCAATAAAAAAGATAAATCGCAGACAGGTTATTGTTTACTGTATATATTTGTGAGGGCAACAGATATGGAAGTCGGAAAATTTATAATTACTGGTATTATCGGATTTGTTGGGATTGGTTTTAAAGAAAAGGTAATCAGTTTTTGTCAGCGCAAGGCAAACAAAGCGCAAATACCCATAAATAAATGTGAGAGCTTGGATTTTGTTGAAGCAACACACAGGCACAAGGTTTATCCGCTTATGTACTGTTATATGGAGTTAGACAGAAATTTAGACATAGATCAATTACAGATTGCTGTCATTCGTTCCTGCCAATATGTGCCGGAAATCCTCCAGGCTTATGATTTTGCAAGAGGACGTTTTATTGACAAAGGTTTCACAGTAGGTGATATCATTAGCCACGCTTCGGACTTGCCACAATGGAAACTGGATAAAAGGCCGCAGCTTCAAATTGTGATAAATGATGAAAAAAAGAAAATGATTATCGGTATGAGCCACATTCTGACAGATGGCGTGGGCTTTTTGCAATATTTGTATTTATTATCTTTTCTTTATAACGGACATACACCTGCTTTTCCATTAGAGAATTGCAGGGATATTGCACCTGTTTTGAAAAATGTCCATATTGGGCGGGCAACGGAGCAGACGCGGCAGCATAAGCATATTACAGTGCCGCCTTTAAGGAAAAGCAGCAATGGGAAAAAACAATTTTGTTTATGCAGCCATATTTATCCTGAAGACTTTTCTACTCTTTATTGTAAAAGCAGAAAACAAAATGTGACCCTTAACGATGTGTTTATTACTGCTTATGCCCGTGTAATATCCCGATTACATGAGATACAGACTGTAGTTATCCCCTGTCCCGCGGACCTGCGGAAATTTTCATCTATGCAGGGGAAATTTACCGTAGCGAATATGACGGGGATTTACAGAAAGATTGTTGTTGAGATTAAACCGCAACACTCTTTCAGCCAAACCTTGTCACAGGTACATATTGAAATGGAATTACAAAAATCACGTTTTCGTTGCCTGATTGGTATTCGTCCGCTAGACTATACGTTTCATAAAATTCCGCGATTTATACTTGCTCTGGGAATAAAATGGTTTTACCATTTACTCCCTGTTTCCTATACGAACTTTGGGAAAATTGACCATACAAAATTGTTTTTTAATAACTGTAAAATCACGAGTTGTTATACAACAGGGACTTACAGATTTCCACCCGATTTTCAAATATCCATAAGTACTTTTCAAAACGTGTGTACACTGAATTGCACTTTAACAGGACAAGACACGGACAAAATGACCGGGCAGCATATTTTAGATGAAGTTAAGAACGAAATTATAGATTGGGGGAACACCTGATACAACATTGAAAAGGGATATATGGACGTTTACGTCCAAAGCTCATGCGGGCTGTCCAATCATTCGAGGTTTGGATTAATCAATATACGTCCTCCTTTCCGTGGATTTTCTTATTCGTGCCTTTTAAGTACCTTGGATTAAGAAAGCATTACGGTCAAGAGGTAACAACAGGCAAGAGAAAAGGTCAATAAATCGCAGAAATACAATAAATTCAAGGAATTTTATATATGATTAGGGTATTAGTTATCTGTCACGGCAATATATTATGAGCACCGGATCGGAAAGGCGCTTACTACACCATTTTGATTTGGGTTAGAGTCATGATATGGCAAGGAAAAGTGAAAGTAAGATAAGTTTTGTATTATTGTAGATTTTTGTGGGGAATTTTGTTATAATGTGAATTGGGTAGACAGTTTCTATTTAATTCAACTGGGAGGTTATTGCATGGAAAAAATCATGAAAGGTGATTATTTATAGAGTAATAAACACTTTAAATAATGCCAGAAAACAGGTAAACTTGGCATTGACTATTTCCATGCTCTATTATGAGGTGGGATGTATGATTATATAAGAATAAAATGGAAAACAGCGCACCGAATATGGAAAAGCGATTCTTAAAGAGTTGTCAGAATGTTTAACAGAGAGTTTAGGAAAAGGTTTTCTATGAAGAAATTATAATATGATAAAGTAGGTATAAAATCAACAATGTACAATGGCAGGAGATAACATGAATGATGATTTAAAAAATATATTTAATAAGGCGAATGATAAATATAAATTTTTGTTAAATAACAAAAAATGATATATGATGATGTTTCAGAAAGATGCTTATGTTCAGAGTTAAAAATTTTTTACAAGAGGAATTGAACGATATAATATACAAAATTATCATATCGATAATGAATATAATAGAAATTGCGGACATATAAAATTAGCAATCAATGGAGACATGAAGGAAATAGATATTCAATGTGATTTAATCATACATAACAGAGGTGAAAATGAATTACAGAACAATTTAATTGCTTTAGAAATGAAGAAAGTCTATCAAAGTGAGGCGAGTAAGAATAATAATAGAATACTATGCAAATGGAAGGATGTTTGAAGAACATGAAAAAAAATATTTATAATACAGGTAAAAAAGAATGAAATTATTCTATTAGTAGATAATGAAATTGAGTTGGAAGTGCCTATTACACCGGAACAAGAAACAGTATGGTTAACACATGAGCAAATGTCTGTGTTATTTGATACAGCGCGTTCTTTCATTGCTTACCATATAGGTAAAATCTTTAAGGAAGAGGAACGGAAAAAAGTACTTTTGTCAAAATTTTCGAAAGAAGTGAAAATACAGCATCTGGGTCGCCAATGTAATATAATTTGGATGTAATTATATCAGTTGGTTACAGAGTAAAATCAAAATGTGGGATTGCTATAGAAAATGGGCAAATTTCGTATTAAAGGAATACATAATCAAAGGCTATGCTGTGAATCATAACTGTATGAATCAGTTAAATGAGGTGACAAACTATAAATAGTCAAGAGGTTTTTGAAAAAAATTACTTTAGTAAAAATGGGTAACTTTAACAGACCATCTGAATACATTGTATTTCAGATGGGAAAAGGTTCATTTATGTAAGTAATTATCTGAGTTTCTGCGCGTTAAAGTCTACTCCCTGCCTCTCCAATGCATAGATGACTCTAACAAGTTTCTTCGCCACATGGGTGCAGCAACCCTGTGTGGCTTGCCTTCTCTACGTTTTTTTTTCATAGTAAGCAGCAAATGTCATATCGAAACGGATTAGTGGAAGGCAGCAATTAATAAGGACATACCGGAGCTGAGACGAGCCGTGTTTCACCATCCGCCCTCCGTGTGATTCTGTTCCAGAATCGTTTATACCGGGTTCAATACCTGCAAATGCGAGCATCTGGGCCGGTGTTGAAAAGCTTGATATATCTCCGTATTCCGAATAAATGACGGCGGCAGATATAGACCCGATGCCGGGAACAGACATATAGTGAGGATGCACTTCCTCGATCAGCCGGTTGATTTCCTTTTTAAGTGTGTCAATCTCTTTTAAGAGAGACTTATATAGGATAAGCAGGCTGTTCAGTTCCACATCAAAGATGGAGTTGTTTACGCCGACCGTATTGGCAGCAAGCTCTTTTAACTGAATGAACTGCTGGGGAGAAAATTTTCCTCTTGATAGGGAGCGGAGTTTCTCATAGGATGCAGAATTCATTCTTGCCGTTTTTTCAGAAGAACCATAGTTCTCAAGAAGATAGAGGGCAGTCTTGGATAAGTGCTCATGAAAAAACGGCTTGAATTCAGGGAATGTGTGATCCAGGACATTTGTGATTTTCACAAGATAAAAAGAGCGCTGTCGAATGAGCCGATCTCTTAAACGTGTTAGTGACTTTAAGGAGTAAGAGTGGTAAAATCCTTTTGAATGGGGTTTGTATTCAACACTCATTAACCACCGGGCTATTGATTCGCAGTCAACAGAGTCGGTTTTGGTACACCTGAGAGATGTGGATTTCTTGTATTCCTTGATAAGAAGTGGATTAATTTCCATGAAGCTGTAGTGGGCGTTTTCAAGGAAGAGTTCAAGATTGAGGGCATAGTGTGCTGTTGATTTAAACCCTATTTTTATATTTTCTGGAATGGAGAGGGAATTAAAAACAGAAAGCAACTGTTCAAAGCCAGCCTTATCATTTTTAATGGTGAGCTTTGCAACAACCTTTTGCACATCTGCCGATATAATACAGCAATCGTGTTTGTACTTGGAAATATCAATTCCGACAAAGTACATGGCCATAGAGAAAAACCTCCTGATAAAAATATTTAGAGCATTGTTGTCTTCCACAGGGAATTCGGTTGTGTAATCACGTAAATAGAAACGTCAGGCGTTAACAAACTGATTAACAGTAATAGCCGAAAAGCTGTGGTCTGAGTCACCTCGGAACAGTCAAAGCTGTAGAAATATAGGTACAGATCCACAGTGCCTTTCCAAAATATATCAGAGATAGAGCAGAATACCCAGAGATTTCTGGGCGAAAGGAAAAATCCAATTACCATCTGAGATAATTGGATTATACGTAATACATGTTATAAAAAGAGTAGAAAACGGCCTTGTTACAAAACAAGTGGTGATGGTGTAAAAAGATACAGCTATGCCTTAGATTTGCTAGATGAGTATGACCATCAGAATATGGTGCGTCCTGGTGGAAGTAAGGCGACCTATATTCTGACTTATGAGGAATGCTGAAAAGTAATAGAAGATATGAAATTTGGTGACAGCAGTTCCCTGTTCGGTAATGAAAAGGATGATTCCTTTAAAGGGAGCATCGGAGCAATTTATCAAAGTTTTGCAGGTGAGGATTTATACCCCACATTGGAGGAGAAGGCTGCAAATCTATTATTTTTTGTGACAAAGAATTATAGCTTTTCAGTTGGCAACAAAAGAGTTGCCGCGACCATGTTTTGTATTATCTGGATAAGAATGAAGTGTTGTTTAAAAATGGAAAAAATTGATTGATGACCATGCCCTAGTGGCTCTTACTATTATGATTGCGGAATCTAATCCGGAAGAAAAAGAGATGATGATAAGCTTGATTAATTGTCTGCAGTAATGTTTTTTACACCACTTACGAAACCATTTGCCCGTGAATTTGCGTAGATCTATAAAGAATAGCGTAGGTTTGGGGCAAATTAGATAAATATAAAAAGAGCCAAAAATCCTGTAATATCAAGGTTTGAAGGCTTATGAAGGGATATAATCAAGATGATAAAAATACTATTTATTTGTCACGAAAATATCTTGAAAAATCCCGGGAAAGCCTGTAAAATCAATAGTTTCATGAAACAGAAAGGCGTTTATTATACTACTACTACACCATTTTTGAAGGAGCCTTGATGTGACAGGAAAAGCAAGTTAAAATATATTTATTATGAATCCGAGGTGATACGATGGAGAATCATTTGATGCCATATCAATCAGTTATTACACAAATTAAAAGTATTCTTTTATCTGGGTGAGAAGTAGCCAATAGTGCCTCCAGTAAAGTAATGTTACTTACCTATTGGAATATTGGAAAACGAATTATAGAGCAGGAACTGGACGACAGTGAGCGTGCAGAGTATGGCAAGATGCTTGATTTCTGCATTGGCAGAAGATTTGACAAAGGAGTTTGTCAAAAATTATCCTAAAAGAAATTTGCATTATTACATCAAATTTTACCAGTGCTTTCCTGATGAGCAGATTGTGAACACGAACGTATATTAAGAGACTTCTTCGTGCTTTGGATGGAAAATATGCGCTATTGGTATATGAGGAGGGAAAAGAATGACAGATGGTTAATAAATAATTGAACGTAAAGAGAGAATTGATAATTGTAACGAAGGAGAAAAACGAATGTATCAGTATTATTTGGGGGCTTTTGGAAATAAAAGCTTTATTAGACCACAATATGAAATAATGTTAGACGGAAGCTTGCGTGAAGTTGGTGATAATAGATGGACAGAATTTCCTAATGGCGGAACGGTATCTTTATCGAATTCATATGAAGGAGCTACCGACGATATAAGAAACAGATTATTGCGTTTTAGAATTGATTTTAAGAGCAGTTTTCATCCGAATTTCGATCAGTTCAATAATAACAGCAATAAATATCAGATAAGTTTAAATGATGTTGATGATTTCGATAGGGAAGAAGTAATTGAAATAATAGATATTGATTACCCAATCAATGAGTTTTTGAATGATAATACAAAACGATTAATAAGAATAAAACATAAACCTAATAAACTTATTCTGTTGAAGTATGCACAAGATTGCTATGGCCCATTTGAGTTTATGATTTCTGATATTGAGGATTCATACGGTGATGAGGCAATTTATACACTCAAGATCTTTGTAAATAGTGGAATTATTAATAGATACCGAATGTTTGATTTAGAGAGCATTATCATGGATGGTAATTACTCTATAAGAAGAACTGATAAAATGCAGTTTATTTACAAGATGGAAAAGCTGCATGAAATAGAACCGACTGAACAAATTGACTATATTGATAATGAAGAACTTGCAGATTTTTTCAAAGATTTGCTTGATAAATCCGAAGGTATAGAAAATTTGGCAGAACTTAGAGAACAATTTATGCAGATTGCAGACTCTTTCTCTGAGAGGGGGCAATTATCGGATTTTAGAGTTAAGAAAATATGTGAATTGTTGCAGATGTCCGTTGAACTAAGCGATTACAAATTGAGGTTAATGGAGGAATATTTTAGAAATAATCCTAATTCAGTTGCGGATAAGGAAGAATATTTAAGAACACATTCTGAGTTGTTAGATGAAATTGCAAGGCAGGATGTTCAATATGACGCAAAAATACAGGCGATTACAATAGAATTGCATGAAGTAGAAGCAAAACGAGATGCTATTGTACGGGAAATAGAAGATGGACAGAGTAGATTAAACGAACAGCAAAAAGAACTTGAAAAACTTGGGGAGCAAGCAATTGCTCAAAAGCAACAGGATTTGGAAAATCTATTAGCTGCTAAGAAGAAAGAACTGAGTGATACAGAGACGGCTATTGCTAAAGCAAAAAGTGAACGCGATCAAATGGAGTCTGACAGAGACACTTGGAAGAGAGCTTGTGAGAGCGCTCAAGATGACTATAAGAAAGCAACGAATAATTTGAATGCAATGATAGTTGAATGGGCAGCGAATAATAGGAATACGGAGATTGTTAAGTTGCTTGTTTCTCAGCTTGAAATGCCAGATGAAATAGAAACTAAAGAAGAAAAAGTAATAGAAATAGCAAATTTGAGCGATGATTTATCCGCGGAACAAGTAGTTTCTATTTTACTGAAGAAGATGAATGAGGCAGGGCGTAATATTAATAAGGACGATGCATATAACTATTTGATTAGTGTGTTCCAAAATTATATTACTGTATTTGCCGGAGAACCAGGAACTGGAAAGACATCTCTGTGCAAATTGTTAGCTAAGTCTTTAGGATTATATGATAATAGATTTGCAGAAATTTTGGTAGAAAGGGGATGGACATCTTCAAAAGATTTGATTGGATATTATAATCCATTAACGAAAGAAATAGAGGAGACACAACCTGCTTTTTCAAATTGTATGAAGCAATTGACAAGGGAGAATAGAGAAAATGCTGTGAAGGCACCTTATTTTGTGTTGCTTGATGAAGCAAATCTTAGTCCTATAGAATACTATTGGTCACATTTTAATTATTTTGCGGATGATCCTAATAAGCAAAGGATTACATATTCAGATGGTACGGTGTATTCTTTTGGGTCAGAACTTAGATTTTTGGCTACAATTAATTATGATCAAACAACTGCAGATTTATCACCAAGATTTTTAGATAGAGCTTGGGTCATATCCATGGGAGCGGTGCCTATTGATGCTATAGTTTCTTCGCTGACCAATGATACAATGGTAAGCAATGGCGATGAGGTGATTTCGCTTGAAGTTTTGTATAGATTATTTGATTGGAAGAATGTCAAAGATAAAAAAATGAATCAAATTACAAAAACTCGTCTGGACAGAATAATTGATAAGATGAAAGAGGGTAATCATATAATTAGTCCGCGAAGCATTCATGCAATAACACATTATTACCTTGTTGCAGAGGGTTATATGTCATCAAAGGAGGTTGCATTAGATTTTGCTATTTCACAAAAAATACTTCCTTGTATTAATGGAAATGGAAAACAATATGGAGAGTTTCTTAAGGATCTCATGAATATATGTAAAGAGAATCAGTTAAATAAGAGTGCAAATATCATTGCAAAAATAATTGAAAGATCAGAACATGAGTTTTATGGATTTTTTAACTTGTAAGAGAGGAGGAGGGGTAACTTGAGGTTATGCATAATACAACCAGATGGTTCAAGTGCGGAAGTACTTCTCAATGATAATCATCCTTCTCTAGAGACTGTTAATAACGATATATTGTTATTCGAAAACTATTTATATAAGCTTATTGTTAGAAGTGAAGAATCGTTTGACAGTATAGAATTGTTTGTGGGTGATTATTCGGTTCCATTAATATATAATGCAAGTACGGGGTGTTACGAAACCGAAAGAGATACCGTGTTCAGTGGCTGTTTTGATTTGATATGCGTTAGTGTTAATATTGACAGTGGATACGGGGATGAAAGAGTATATTGTTCTAAATATTTAAGAATTGCAACTACTAAGCAAACAGCGAGGCAAGTTGAGCAAATGTTAGGTGAGATAGAAAACAATTTACCTAATTTTCTTGAAATATGTTTTAGTTGTAGCAGAAAAAAGGCTGGATTAATAAAGAATGATATACGGTCAATATGGAATACACTTAGAATGATTGATGAAATTATAAGTGTGTATGAAGGAAATTATGGATACTTTAGGAATCATAAGAAATCTGTTATTGAACAGGAGGTAGCAATTGTAGATGTTAAGTCTATGAGAAAAGTTGATCAAGAGAGCTTGATTTGGATTGCAAGCAATCCGGATAATCTTACTGGAACTGAAAAGGAGTCTGTAATAAAATATAAAGAAAAATATTATGCTCCAGCGAAAATAAAAACATATGTTTCAAGATACTCTTACGATACATATGAGAATAAAGTAGTTCTGGGGTTTCTACAGTCAGTAATTGGGTATATAAACAATCAGATAGGTGGATTAAGTCGAGAAATATTGGAATTAAAAAATATTCCGGATAGCATTATTATTCAATTACCTAATACTCACGAATTAACTGGAAGATGTATTTATGTGTACTACAAAGGTGTAATAGAACGTTATGAGAAAAAAAGAGATCTTTTGCAGGAATTGTATTACAGGTATATTCGTATCCTTGAGTGTGTTGGGGATAATGTTGTTGGATTACCTAAATTAACAAATACGTTTAAGCAAGTATATCATTACAGAATATGCTATGAGTGCATGGTTAAATGGTTTGAGGCGGGAGACTATACATTTGATCACTTAAATTATCTATTTAAGTTGAAAACCTTAAGTAGAATATTTGAATACTATTGTTTGATTAAATTGCAAACGGCAGTAGTACAAAATGGTTATATACTTACAGAAGCTAGCAGAGTAGTATATGACATAGAAGATGATCCAGAAGAGATAAACAATAAGTATATTTTTTCTGGACACGGATATGAACTTACGTTATTTTACGAGCCATTGATATGGGTGAATCGTCTTAATGAGGGAATGAATCTATATTCTACAGGATATAATTTTACAAAATGTAAATGGAATGATAGATGGATCCCAGATTTTGTACTGAAAATAGAAACATCAATGAATGAATATTATTATATTCTAGATGCTAAGTATTCAAATACACAAAATGTAAAGAAAAGATATCTGCCTGAATTGGTTCTTAAATACAGTTCACAGATTGCATCAAAAGATAAATTTTTTTCTGATGTTATTGGTGTTGGTGCGATTTATCCTGGCGATAGCGATAAAATGTATTATTTTAAGAAGAATGGAGTGAATTCTAGTAAACAATCATTACCAAAGTATTTTTCGCTTACTATTGTAGGTGAAGAGGATGGTAGTATTGCATTAAGAGACAGAATATCAAGTCTATTAGATGTTGTCGATGCTTTAGAAGCAGAGGTGAATCTAATTGCTGATGAGAATAAAGAAAAAGTAATACATGAAAGGAATTTCTCTAATAGTAAAGAAGGAAATACAGATGTTAATTTAGAAAAAGCTGAGCAAGAAGGCAATTCAATAAGCAGTTCTAAAAAAATAGATGAAACTGGGATGTATGGTAAAAGATGTTTCTATTATTCCAGAGGAATGTGTCTTCGACAAAAAATAAGATGTACAATTGAAGGAAATATGTGTGAGTTGTATGAACATAAGAACTCAAGAGAACTGATTAAAGAAGAGTCGTGTAGAAATTTCATTCGATATATGCGAAAGGGTAAGATTAATCGCGTTGAATGCTCTGCCTCGGGACTTCCTGGATGTGTTGGTTCTGATAAGTGTAAGTTCTACTTGAAAAAGAAGAAAAAGTAAAAATAGTGTAAACACTCCATAGTGGGCCGAAGTCAGATATCAGGATGAAAATTATGGTTCTTTAATGTCTGTATAAGGGGGTTAAATCCCACGCCTTAAGGCGAAGCCTTTAGGTTAACCCCATAGCTTCAAGTTTAGTAAAAAGAAAAAAGAGAATACTAAATTTGACGTGATAACCGAATATATAAAAAATCAGGATTTGGAAGAGAGAAGGAAAAACAATAACTTTGAGATAGGTAACTTTAGGCGGCTTTAGCCGGCAGTGGTTCAGTTTTACAAGCGGATAAAGTAATTGCCCTTATTTTTATGAAATATTTAAAGGCACTTGACAGTGAAAAGTTTATACGACTAAGAAATCTATAAATCCTTATGGATTTCAGATCTTTTTTGCTTCTCCAGAATTATTTGTGTTATGCCTAAATGCGGTGTTTCTACCATAAAACGAAAAATATGTTGTCGTAGATGTTGCATCATCGTTGTTTCAGATACCGTCTTTTTTGATGGCGCTCTCATATATCGGAATTCGGATATGTTCAGCAAACTGCCGTATTGTAAGGATAACATTTGTAAGATTCCCATGGCAATGACTGACAGCATCATATGGCATTCTATTGTATTAACGGTTGCTATGATTTTTTCCCTGGCGCGGGATTGCGTGATACTCTCCAACGGATGTACCATTCCTTTTTTGAGATAGCGGTTTAACTTCGGCATACCTTTACTCCAGAAATGATAACAGAAGCCTCCTATCTGCTGCGTTAACTCCCGAAAGGCACATTCGATCCGAAACCGGTAACTGTAGAGCCTTATCATATCCAGCGGTTCCATCGACAGATTTGTACTGGCTAAAATGCTTTTTTGTTCCACCGTATTCAACCAACACAAAACACAATTCCTGATACAGCTTTTGCCCCCATAGGAGATTGACACAATAATATCTCACCTGCTCTTACTTCCCATATAAAACCAAAGTACTTTCCTGAAAGAGCGGACGGCAGGAATCAAACAATCCTTTGAGATAGACGGTTTTGCCTTTCTTGGGTGGGCGGCCGCGGTCCGGTTTCTTCTTTGGTGCCGCCTCATAAGCCTTACAGTTTAGCCTGGCCTTTGTCAGGATATCAAGATGCATCTGTCCGGTCTGGTTCAGATGATTAGTTTCTGAAAGCGCCAGGATGGACAAAAAGTATCGGTCCAGTAAAAGCAGGAAATCACTGAGAACCTTAGCAGCATCGTAGGCATCCCAAATCATCCGAACGACATGAGAAGCCGTATTGGCAGATGGTCCGGCCACGATTCAAGTGGCTCAAGCCCGTCATGAAGGCGAATGCTTAAGGGAATACAAAACCATTTGGAGAAGTCGCCGGCCAAAACGTCAAGGCCGCCAAACATATGTCCAAAGATGAAATCCGGTTTGGCAGAATTTTCAGATTCCTGAAATAATTTCTTCATCCTTGGCATAAAGCGAGCATCTTTGGCCTGCTTGACGCCATCACCAATCAGAATCGTACAGTTGTATTCCTGATGGAGAGGAGCAAACCGGAGAACTGCCGCCATCCAATATCGGCACAAGGAATCAAGAGACCAGGAGGAGGATCTGAATAAATGAAGCAGAGATTCGTAAGTATCGGCTCTGAGAGCCAGGTCGCGGATCATAGAGGTCACCCCGAGTTTATCAGAACGGAGCAGAAATGCCGTAACAATAACAACAAACCAGCAAAAAGCGGTAGTTCTGGAGAAGCAAGGTTTAAAATATCATCAATAAAATTTATCATGGTATCTAGCCAGTCACCGAAAAGTATGATAAACTGAAAATGAATAACTCTTTCGGTGATTTTATCCTTTTTGTGTGGTAACTTTAAGGATAATATAAAATGGCTTGAAAGGGTTATTTTTATTGAGAACTTTTCACTGTCCAGTAAAGGCAGATATTTCTTATAAAGGAGTGACAAGAGTAGAAACTTACCCATTCCCAAAAGATACAATAATTGAAGTCGCTTTTAATGCTATTGTACATAAATTTTACGGAGCACTGCTCCCCATTCAAATATGTGTGTATATAGATATGATTTATATTACAAATGACTGTATTTTTCCAGAAGATTGGACGATTGATGATCTGATGGGAAAGGATCGGTCAAGGCCATATGATCCGTTAATTGTTAATACGTTTTTCAGGGCTGGTTTTATTGAGGTATGGGGACGTGGAATCGGACAATCAAAGATAGTTGTAAAGAAGTTAGAAATCCTATGCCATAATATATGATTAAACGGAGAAGACAGCATGGTGATGTTCAAAAGCTTGATTAGTCATACTGACCAAGACACTAACCAAGAAGGTGGTAACTCTGTGGTGCCGTGTATATTGAGAGTAGTTGAAACAGAATTAATGATATCATAAAAAGAATAGCAGAAGTTATCGGAGAAAAATATAGTACAGTAAAGTATTATATGGAATCCATAAAAAAACAGGTATTATAAAGAGAGAATGTTCCAGTCAAAAAGGAAAGTGGATTATTTTATAGAATAAATTTTGATTGGTTTGCAGGAACACCACTTCTTACACCATTTGCCAGGTGATTTATGCAGACTTATGTAGATATGCGTAGAGAGGGGCAGAAACAGAAAATCAAGAAAGCACCGAAAAGCCTGAAATATCAAGGTTTAAAGGCTTATGAAAGGATATAATCAAGATGATAAAAATACTTTTTATTTGCCACGGCAACATCTGCCGCTCCCCCATGGCAGAATTCATCCTGCGTGACATGGTAAAAACCAGAAACCTTGCGGCCGAATTCCACATAGAATCCGCCGCCACCAGCACCGAAGAAATCGGCAACCCGGTGCACCACGGAACCCGCCGCAAGCTCTTGGAGCACGGCATTTCCCGGGAGGAGATTTCACAAAAACACGCCCGCCAGATGAGAAAAGAAGACTACAATAAATTCAACTACATCATCGGCATGGATGAAATGAACCTGCGCAACATCATGCGGATCCTCCGTTCTGACCCGGAAAACAAAGTCCATCTTCTCCTGGACTATACAGACCGTCCCGGCGCCATAGCGGACCCCTGGTACACAGGCAATTTTGAAGCCACCTACCGAGATGTATGTGAAGGCTGTGAGGGCTTCTTAAACAGCTTGGTAAAGTAAATAAGCAATTAAATAATCCTATCCCCCATAATTCCCCGCCAGCCGTCTGTACTGCAGCGGCGTCCGCCCGGTGGTCTTTTTAAACTGTCGGCAGAAGGACGGGGAATCCGTAAAACCGCAGGAATATGCAATTTCCGTTATATCCCTGCGTGTTTTCTTCAGCATATCCATGGCAGCCTCCAGCCGCAGATCCAGTAAATACTGCTGAACACTTTTCCCGGAATGTGAAATAAATATTTTATACAGATAAGTACGGCTCACCCCCACCTGCCTTGCCAGCTGCTCAATTTTTACCGGATAACTGAAATTATGCTCCAGATACTCCACAGCCTGGCGGAAATAAATTTCCTGCAGCGTTCCGGTCTGGGAAGCATTCCCGGATTCCGGGAGAAGATGCGCAGGAAGCTGTTCCTGATACATGCAGGAGAACAGCAGATAAAAATTCCCCAGGATTTTCAGCAGGTTCTGGCTATTTTCGTGAAAACTGTCCTCAAACACAATTGTCTGTGTAAGCAGCCGCTGTGCACTCTCCTCGTCCGGTGCCCGGTAGACAACCTGGGAATCCGTAAAACCACAGTGACGCAGCAGCGTCCCTGCATCCGGACCATCAAAGGCAATCCAGGTGTATTCCCACGGCTCTTCTTCGTCCGCCATATATTTTGTCGTTTCACCGGGAAGGATCAGGAACGCATCCCCTTTTTTCAAAGCATATTCGGAATTGCCGCGCATATACCTGCCCTTCCCGCTCCTGATAAAATGGATCAGATAATGAGTCCTTACGGCCGGGCCGAAAAAATGTCCCGGGGCACAGGACTCACTTCCGGAATAATAAAGACGCAGCGCAATGCGCGTCTGTGACTCTGTTAAAAGCCGGATTGTCTCCCGGATGTTATTTTTTTCATCTGTTATATGCCTCAATTCATTAACCTGCGTCAATTCATTTTTCATAAAAACCTGTCCTTCCGATATCCGGTTCCATCCGCGTCCGCCATACCCTTCCGCCCTACGGAAAGAAAACACGAAAGGAAACATAAATACAAAAATAAGAAACAATTAATATAGAAAAAAAGTCCAGAAATCTTAAAATAAAAGCAGATACCATGATTTTAAAGGAATCATAAGTTAAATGCAAGAGAAGGAGGAACTCTCATGGTAAAAATTACTTTTCTGGGGGCAGGAAGTACGGTATTTGCAAGGAATGTCCTTGGGGACTGCATGTGCACACCGGTGCTCAGAGATGCGGAAATCGCATTATACGACATTGACGGAGAACGTCTGAAGGATTCAGAAATCATCCTGAAGGCTATCAACCATAATGTAAACGAAGACAGAGCGGTTATCAAAACCTATCTTGGTGTGGAAAACAGAAAAGAAGCGCTGCGTGACGCTGACTTTGTTGTAAATGCCATTCAGGTAGGCGGCTATGAGCCCTGCACCGTAACTGATTTTGAAATTCCCAAGAAATACGGCCTGAAGCAGACTATCGGTGATACGCTGGGAATCGGCGGCATCATGCGCGGACTCCGTACCATTCCCGTAATGGAAGGCTTTGCAAGGGATATGGAAGAGGTCTGCCCCAACACCCTTTTCCTGAATTACACCAACCCTATGGCAATTCTCAGCGGCTACATGCAGAGATATACGAAAATCAGAACCGTAGGCCTTTGCCACAGCGTTCAGGTCTGCACCGAAGGACTTTTGAAGGGTCTGGGAATGGAAGACAAGCTGGAAGGCGCCACGGACTATATCGCTGGCATTAACCATATGGCCTGGCTTTTGGATATCAGGGACAAAGACGGAATCGATCTTTACCCCGAAATCAAAAAGCGTGCGCTGGAGAAGAATAAAAATGAAAAGCATAACGATATGGTGCGTTATGAATACATTAGAACCCTTGGCTATTACTGCACAGAATCCAGTGAACATAACTCCGAGTATAACCCGTTTTTTATTAAGTCCCGTTATCCGGAAATGATCGATAAGTTCAATATTCCGCTCGACGAATATCCCAGACGCTGCATCAAGCAGATCGCGGACTGGGAGCAGGAAAGGGATAACATCCTTAAGGACGGCAAGATAACCCACGAACGTTCCAGGGAATATGCTTCTTATATTATGGAGGCAGTCGTAACCAACCATCCTTACCAGATTGGCGGAAACGTACTGAATACAGGCCTGATTGACAATCTGCCTTCCGACGCATGCGTGGAGGTTCCCTGCATGATCAATGCAAAAGGTGTAAATCCCTGCCATGTAGGCCGCCTGCCCGTACAGCTGGCCGCCATGAACCAGACAAACATCAACGTACAGCTGCTTACCATTGAAGCTGCGAGGACAAGGGATAAGAACTACATTTACCAGGCAGCTATGCTGGATCCCCATACTGCGGCAGAGCTGAATATCGATGATATCCGCAGCATGTGCGATGAGCTGATTGAAGCCCATGGCGAGTACATGGCAATGTATAAATAAATGCATTCCGGAGGTTCTGCCGGTACACGATCCACGGCGTACTGCGTGCGGATAAGCAAAAGTAAAAAAGTAAGAGCTACTCCGGACAGCAGTTTTAAATGAGAGAAAGCCTTTCTTAGGAAGGTATTTCCAAAAGAAGCAGTAAGCTAAGAAACAAAAGGCTAAGAAACAATAAGCGGTTATACAAACGTTGGTTTTGTATAACCGTTTATTGTTTCTATATTCCATAAATCATTTCCCGCCAATAAGAAAATGCCATATAATATTTATATTTAATACCGAACTGCGCTCATAGACTTAATTCCCATAAAATATTATAATATTCAAGACACTTTATATCCTTTATCAAGATAAAAAGCCATTTAAAAAAGAGGACTAAAAGCAAGATAAAAACAAGTGAACAAATAAACAAACCAATCAGAAAAAAATCATATTGCCGCATGCAAAGGCACATATTACCGCACGGACAGGCACAGGCTGTAAATCACCCTGAAAACTACTCATTAATGCAGCATCGCAGGCAAGACTACAATATACAGGAGATAATAATGGAAGAAAAATATCACCCATCCCCGGATTCCCCAACAGAAATACCATTCCACCCAGCCCATGCCTCTTATCTGAAATCTCTGGTAACCCAGGCCGGAGCCCGGGATCCTTCCCATCTGATATTTGGCGCGGATCGCCACAAATACAAGCTGAATCCCCCTGCTTCACCGGAACAGGTGCGCCGGTTTGAGGAAAAACATAATCTTCTGCTTCCCGAGGAATACAAATTTTTCCTCACTCAGATAGGGAACGGAGGGGCAGGCCCTTACTATGGCCTCTATTCTCTTGATGAAGCGGAACGGTATACGGAATACCTGGAGACTACGCAAACCGCTGCAAAGCAAAAGGATGAAGAAGTCCCGGTGCCCGCCTTCATCGACCGGCGCATGACGCCGGAGGACTGGGCCGTCCGCATGGAGGAGCTTGATAACTGCAGCGATGATGAATACGACTCATTGATTTATAAGCTCTGCGCGGGAATGCTGGTCATCGGAACCCAGGGCTGTACCTATGACACTGTTTTGATGTGCAGAGGAAGTGAGCGCGGTAAAATCGTCTATATCGACTGGAACCTGGAACCGGAGTACGGCCCCTTTTTTACCGGAATGCCCTTTCTTTACTGGTACGAAATGTATTTTCAGGAAATCCTTCAGGATCACAATCTTACCTCCTACGGATACCTGTGCCTGAAATCCGAAGAAGAGCTTGTTAAGGACTTCTGCGAAATGGACAAAAAAACAGCGGTGGAAGACAACAGGGATGTTCCGCCCCTGAATAAGGAACAGCTTCTGTCAAGCCTCTTCCGGTTCAAAACCGCCGCTGCAGAAACCATAGATTTTCTTGCAGCATTGAAGGAACCAGAATTGGATGCCATGAGGACGGAGCTTCTTTTCCGTTTTGATTTACACAGGGGCCGGGAGGTCTTTGAACAGCTTTTGTCAGGAAGCAATCCTGACGCTGCCATTTGCTGCGCCAGAAGACTGCCGGAGGGTGAAAAGTGCCGCTATTACCAGCCCATGCTGCAGCTTTTATATGGAGAAAATGTTACAGAAAAAAACAGGCTTCTGTATTTCCTCCATGACTGCAAATGCCGCCGTGCCGGGGATATCATCGTTTTTGCAATGGATAACAACAATAAAGAGGAAACAAGAAAAACCGCTGTCTACGTCATCGGTACCTGCGATGATAAAATGAACTATGTGAGAGAGCTTTCCGAATTAATGCGGGGAGAGTCCTACTGGCTGGCCCATACAGCGCTTCAGGCTGTCTTCAGAAGCAAATGCAGGAAGCTTGACGATACCTATCTTTGGATGTGGAAGAAATATAAAACCGACCGGATGATGAGCGCAAATCTGAAAATCGCCTTCCAGACAAATGGAATCAGCCCACAGTAGAATCATCAGGATAAACGCATCAGCGTAGGCGGCCTCCTTCCTGCCATCCGAAGCTTCAGCTGCCAGCCGTCTTTTTTCCCGGGCAGGATGGAGGCCGCCTACGCTGATGCGTTTATCCTGGCAGAATCATAAAAATGTCAAAACCCGCGTTTACTTTTCCTCATCCTCACATATGCTACTTTAGTACAAAAAAAAGATTTAATAGTGCAAATTTTCCAAAACTGTGATAAAATGGCAGACGAAAATCGTGATTGACCCATGAAAGGAGATCATATGAAGTATTTTGGTACCGATGGATTCAGAGGAAAAGCAAACGAGGTTCTGACGGCGGACCATGCCTTTAATATCGGGAAGTTCCTGGGCTGGTATTTTACGGACGGCGCCCATAAAAAGGCGAGCTGCGTTATCGGAAAGGATACCAGACGCTCCAGCTATATGTTTGAATATGCCCTGGCGGCAGGCTTAAGCTCAGGCGGCGTAGATGTCAACCTGCTTCACGTTACCACCACGCCCAGCGTATCCTATGTGACAAAGAGCGGGGATTTTGACTTTGGCATCATGATTACCGCCAGCCATAACCCTTTTTATGACAACGGAATTAAAATTATAGACAAAGACGGCTTTAAAATGGAGGATGCCGTACTGGAAAAGGTGGAGGATTATCTGGACGGCAAGGTGGAAATCACCTGCGCCCGCAATGAAAATATCGGTAAAATTACCGACTACATCCAGGGAAGAAACCAGTATATCAGCTATCTCACCTCCACTACCATACATTCCTTCCGCGGCTACAAGGTGGGTCTGGACTGTGCCAACGGCGCCGCCAGCAGCATTGCCAAGACGGTATTTGAAATGCTTGGCGCCCGCACTTATATGATTCATGATGAGCCGGACGGCCTGAATATTAACGTGGACTGCGGTTCCACGCATATTGAGTCCCTGCAGAAGTTCGTAGTGGAAAAAGGTCTGGATGTGGGCTTTGCCTTTGACGGCGATGCTGACAGATGCTTTGCTGTGGACGAAAAAGGAAATGTTCTGGATGGCGATTTGATTATGTATCTGTGCGCCGTGCACATGAAGGAAAGGAATGCGCTGATTGACGATACGGTGGTTGCCACAATCGCCTCCAACATGGGAGTGGAAAAGGCTCTGGAAAAGCAGGGCATCCGCATGAAACGCACGCCGGTCGGCGATAAATACGTATCCCTTGAAATGCAGGAGCATGGCTACAGTATAGGCGGCGAGGAATCCGGACATATTATTTTTAACAAATACAGCACCACAGGGGACGGCATTTTAACCGCCATCCGGGTGATGGAAATTATTGTGGGAAAGAAAACCATGCCTTCCTTCCTGACCGCAGGAGTCACCCTGTTCCCCAAGACACAGATTAACAAACGGGTGCAGGATGCCGCGGCAGTACTGGAAAATCCCGTGGTAAAAGAGGCCATTGACCAGGCTTCTCTGGAGCTTGACGGCTCAGGCCGCGTGCTGATCCGCAAAAGCGGCACGGAGCCGGTGATCCGGATTCTGGTGGAGGCCCGTGAGGAAGAGGTCTGCCGGAAGCTGGCTGAACAGATTGCCGCGAAGATGGAAGAGGCAGGACAGTAAAAATAAGGCATACAGGAAAATAAAGAGCTGAGGCAGGGGAGCCATAGCGGAAAAGATTTCCGTAAGGCTCCCTTCTTTCATACGGATATGATATACTTTTAGTAACTATTCAACAGTCCAGCGCTTTGCGCTGACCGTAAGAAAATGATTCAGTTAGTAACCATTCGGCTGGTCCGCTGCAGAAAACAGGGAGATTGAAAATGAACGTCAGAAAAATCGGGCTGAGGGCAGGCATGGCCTTTCTTCTTATATTGCTGCTTTTTACGGCAGGCTGCGGCAGGCAGGCGCAGGAGGAGGTAAGTGCACCTGAAAAAACGGTGGTAACGCTCTGGCATTACTGGGATATCCCGGCCTGCCAGCAGACTCTTTCGAAGCTGGTGAAGACATTTAACGCATCCCAGGATCGCATTACGGTGGAAATAAAATATGTACCGGATGAGGATTTTAAGAAACAGCTTGCCCTGAGCATGGCGGATGGAACCATGCCGGACATTGCGGTGGTGGATTCCTCGGATTTCCGGTTTTTCCATAATATGAAGCACTTTGCGGATTTGACAGGGAAGCTGGAGGTGCTTCCCGAATATCTGCCCCAGGCGATGGAACCCTGTGAAATTGACGGAAGGGTTTACGGCCTTCCTTTTGGAATGAACTGTCCGGCGCTGATTTACAATAAACAGATGCTGGAGGAGGCAGGCTGCGCTGTGCCTGCAACCTGGGAGGAATTCTGCGATACGGCGGTCCGTACCACAAACGAATCCCACTACGGGTTTGCAGTGGCGGGAATACAGAGTGAGGAAAGCCTGTATGCCTTTCTTCCGGTGCTGTGGTCTATGGGAGGGGATGTGACGCGGATAGACAGTGAAGCGGGCAGAAACGCATTCAGCCTTCTTGGGACGCTTTCGGAACAGGGCGTTTTAAACAGACAGAGCGTGAGCATGACGCTGGCGGATGTGATGCACCAGTTTTCAAAGGGAAAAACGGCGATGATGTTCAATACCTGCATGACAGTGGGGTATATCCGCAAAAACGCGCCGGATATAGAATTCGGCATTGCCCCCATTCCCTCGGACGGGGAAAGGATAACCACGGTAGGAGGCGAAATCATGGCCGTATCGGAGGATGGACATGTGGAAGAGGCGCTGGAGTTTATGCGCTACCTGGCAGAACCCCGGAGGATGCAGTCCTATATGGATGATTTCGGCTTCCTTGCCCCAAGGGATGACGTCATGGAAAAGCAGTTTCCCGACGACGAAGAGCGCAGAGCTTTTGTAGGGCTGTTTCAAACGGCCAGATGCAGGGAATTTGCACCCTGGTGGCCCAGCGTATCAGGAACGGTGACCGAAGCCATGGAAAATGTCATTCTTGGGGCCGGCGTGGAGGAAACCTTAAAGGAAGCGGAGGAAACCATTACGCTCCTGCTGGAGCAGGGAGGCGGCGAATGAAAAGACCCTGGGGAATTCGTATCAGATTGATTTTTATGCTTCTCACATTGCTTTTTATCCCCATCCTGATTTTTGCAGGGGTATCCCAGCTGCGGCTGAATTCATCCATGGAGGAAAGCCTGGACAGCCGGGTGCAGGCAGGCCTGGAAAAGTCCAACCGCAGTCTTTCCCTTACCCTGGAGAAATATTATACGCTCCTTTACGACTTCTGCACGGATGACGATATGATAGATTTGGTGGAAAAATTCAATGCCGGCGCAGAAGATATGGAATCCGTTAAAATACGTATCCGCAGGGAACTGAAGCATATCTGCAACCGGAATGACGGCGTGATTGGACTGGCTGTTTTTACAGCGGACGGAACCTGCCTTTACTATGACGGCCTGTCATCCTCCACCAGCGAAAGTCTCTGGATAAACAGCAGCATGAATCTGCTGCAGGATGAGGTGGAGATGTATCAGCCCATAAAATACGCCACAGTGGCGGGAAATGATCCGGTATATGTTTTTTCCATCCAGAGAAGGCTGATTGATTACAGGGATATCCATAAGGAAGTGGGAAGCGTTCTTATCAGCGTGGATGAGAGAGTGCTGCAGGACGCCATGAAGGGAACCGGAAGTGAAATCTTTGTTCTGGAGCAGGACGGCAGAGTGCTGAGCGCGCCGAACAACAGCATGATCGGTTCCACCATCAGGCTGGATCAAATCAGCCGCATCGGAAACCGGTCATATTCGGAATATAAGGCGGCATCGGTAACAAACGAAAAGAGCGGCTGGAACATTGTGGAGTTCTATCCCCTGTCCCATTACCAGAAAACCATGCGGGATCAGTTCTGGCTGCAGGTGGGAATGGTTTTCGGCGTCTGCATTGTCCTGGTGTCCGCTGTACTGATTGTGATTCATCCTGTAATAGTGTCCGTGGAAGCCGTTTTGAAGGCCATGCACCGGGTGGAGGAGGGCGATTTTACCACCCGGGTGGAAAAACGGGGCAACATGCCCGCGGAGGTTGTGGAGATTGCGGACGGCTTCAACGAAATGGTGGCGCAGACCGATTTGCTGCTGGGACAGGTCAGGCAATCCGCCCTGGAACAGAAAAACGCGGAAATATCCGCCCTGGAGGCCCAAATTGATCCACATTTCCTCTACAACACCCTGGATACCATTAACTGGAAGGCGATTGCCAGAGAGGAATATGAAATCAGTGAAATGGTTGGGGATTTGGGAGATATCCTCCGTTATGCCATCAAGAATGCAGGCGGTGTCACCACACTGGGAGAAGAGATCGCCTGGCTGAAAAAGTATACCCGCCTCCAACAGGAGAAGCTGGGAAAGGAAATCCAGATTTTCTGCAGCCTCACCTCCGAAGCCGCAAAATGCCCCATGCATAAGCTGCTTCTGCAGCCCTTTGTGGAAAACAGCATCAGACACGGGCTGCATGGCAGCAAAAAAGAACCGCTCCTGATAATAACCGGAGAGCTGGAAAACGGTATGCTCCGGGTAAAAATCGAAGATAACGGAAAGGGTATGCCTGAAGAAACGGTGACAATCCTGAATCAGCCGGATTATCACAGGGAAGACCATTTCGGAATAGAAAATGTGAGAAAAAGGCTGCGGCTCTATTACGGGGAGGCCGCCAGCGTTCTCTTTGAAAGCCGCCCGTCCGAATATACGAGGGTGACGTTGTGTATTCCCGTAATGGAGGAAAAGAAAATTGAGAATTGTGATAGTGGAAGATGAAGCGCCCATCAGGGAAGGCATGGAAGGAATCCTGAAAAAACTCAATCCTTCCTATGAGCTGGCGGGAAAAGCCGCCGATGGCATTGAGGGCCTGGAGGTCATCCGTCGTGTAAAACCGGATTTAATCATAATGGATATCCGCATGCCTGATATGGATGGCCTGACCATGCTAAAAAAGCTGCGGGAAGAGGGCGTTGCCAGCAAGGCCCTGATCCTGAGCGCATATTCTGATTTTTCCTATGCCAAACAGGCCATGGAGCTTGGAGTGAGCACCTATCTTCTCAAACCTGTAAAAATCCAGGAGCTGAAAAAAGTGTTGAAGCAGATGGAGGAAGAGGTACAGGAGAAAAATCACCAGGGAACGCTGCTGAGCCTGGAAAGTATGACCCGCAGCGCATTGACGGGAATTCTGGAAAAAACGGAGGAAACCGCCGCCGCGCTTGAGAAAAAATATGATATTAAAGCAACGGATCCGATGACCGTTTTCATCATTTGGCTGGGACGGTTTTATGATGAAAGGAAGGACATTGTGCTCCGTATCCTCGGTGAGGTGGACGGGCATGTGCAGGGCTTCAGCAGCGTGGTGACCGCATTCCCGGAAAGGACGCAGTGCACGATGGTGCTGTACCATATGGAGCAGGATCGGGACTGGGAAGCTTATTTTAACCGTTCCGTAGTCCCTATGCTGCTTTCCAATACCGACAGCAAAGCGGTGTGTGTCTGGGATGAATGCGGGGGCTTTTATGAACTGGAGGAAAGCCGGAAGAGGATACGCCGGCTTTTGGAATGGAGCCTTTCACTGGGCAACGGGAAAATCATATCTGAGCGGCGCATCGCGGACATTCCCGTATATCCGCTGAAATATCCGCCGGAGCTGTCCCTGCGGCTGAAACAGTCCGTCATCAAGGGCGATGAAAAGGAGTTTAAAGCCTGCTTCACGGAATTCCTGAATTACTGCAGGGATCAGGTGCATAAACCAAAGGATATCAAGGAAGCGTGCATTACATTTCTGTGGACAGCTCTGAATACGGCCCGGGAATACATAACCTTTGAGGAAAATGAGCTGGAGGTTCCGGAGCTGCTGGAGGCCATAATGAACGCTTATACCTGGGACGATGTGGGCGTGAGCATGAAGCGCCTGTTTGACGCCATCATGGCGGGGGGAATTACCGGAAAGCAGGAAGTAAGCCCCCTGATCGCCCGGGCGAAGCGCATGATTGAGGAATACTACAGCCAGGGCATTACCATGGAGGAGGTCGCCAGGAAGCTGGCTGTTTCCCCGGAATATCTGAGCCGCCAGTTCAAAAAGGAAACCGGCATATCCTTTACGGAGGAGGTCCGGAATGTGAAAGTGGAAAAGGTAAAGACCCTGCTTCTGGGAACCAGCCAGAATCTGATCCAAATCGCAGCAATGACCGGCTTCTCCGATCCGAAATATATGAGTAAGGTATTTAAAGAGGAGGTAGGCGTCCTCCCCGCGGAGTACCGCCAGATGAACAGCTGAATCCTGATTATCATGGAGGAAAGCCGTATCCGACAGCGGTACAGGACGTATTTTCCCCTCCCCAAAAAAAGGATAACACCCCGTTTCACCGATGAAAAAGGACACGAAAACCCACTTTTTCACCGTGAAACGGGTTACAAAGTGCAAAAATTTCCCCCAATATTAAGATTTTCCTCCTAACAGGGAGGAATTTTTTTTGTATGATAAATACAACGAAAAAAGAAACTAATCGATGACGGCTTACAGATGCGCCAAACGTAAAAAGCGAACATAAAGAACACAACCAAAGATGAATTTCAGGAGGTATTGAAATGAAATCAGTTAATATTTATCTGGAAAATGCAGCGGCAGCAGAATCCTTCGTACAGACCATGAGACAGTTCGAAGGAGAATATGACCTGGCTCTCGGAAGCTATACTGTGGATGCCAAATCCATCCTGGGCGTATTCGCCCTTGGTATCGGAAAAACTCTGAACCTGGTATTTGTGAACTCCAAAGGAGAAGACGAGGATGTATTGAATGCAGTGGAACGTTACCGTATGGCTGCATAAATACGATTTGTATAATTAACAGTTTCCCCCAAACAAAGACGGTTCCCCGGAAAAACAGGGAACCGTCTTTGTTTATTGAGGAATCCATATTTCCACCAGGCAGGTATCCTCCGCGTCGTTCCAGGACACATATTTTTCAATGGTGGGAAGCGGGCCCTTATGGAACCTGCTGGAGGGCAGAAACTCCGTGTTAATCTGGCGCCAGACATTTCCCAGCGTATTGTCCGAAATCTTACCGCTTGCCTCGAACTTCAGCCAGGTGGTTGCAGGATATTGGTACACACTGTACTCATCCCCATCGTAATCCTCACATTCCACGGCGCACATATAGTCGTTGTTTCCCTCATCGTCGAAACCGAAGCATAATCCCAGGTCAAAGAAGCTGCCGGTAAGCGAACGGATCCGGTCATTGCTGCCGTCGCTCTTTACGATGGCCCAGGTACCGCCGCCGTAGGGCGTAATCCTCCTTATACCGATGACCTGAAAGGCTTCTCTCTCCACTACGCTGTAATTCATTTTTTCTATCCCCCTGATATTAATTTCAAAAGTGAGGCGGCAGTAAAAAACCAGGCTGGGGTTGGATTTCCTGACCTCCGCAGGAGTAATGCCGTACAGGTTTTTAAACGCCACCCGGAAGGCATCGTCCGACTGGTAGCCATAATCCATTGCGATGTCAAGTAGTTTTCTGTCAGTATTCAACAGCTCATATGCCGCCATGGTCAGCCGCCGCCTTCTCACATATTCTGAAAAAGGAATCCCCACAATCTGTGAAAAAGAGCTCTGAAACATGGAATACGGACATGCCGCAATCTTGCTGATTTCTTCTTCGGAAATCTCTCCGTGTACCGAAGCCTCCACATAATCCATCACCTTGTTAAGCCTTGTCGTCCAATCCATTATCCCTCTGTCTCCTCCTTACCTTCAGTATATCCAAACTGCAGAATCCCGCCCGATAATTATACAGTTAATTTTAACGGATATGAGAGGAAAAGGAAAGCATATTCTCTCCGGGGCCCAGGTGGGGCGCAGGATAAATGCATCAGCGTAGGCGACGCCCTTCCCGCCGTCCGAGGCTGCGGCTGCCGGCCGTCTTTTTCCCGGACGAGATGGGGGTGTTGTCCGATCCAGTTTCAAAAACGGGGTATTTCTAACTGTCCCGGTAAACCAGAATTCCACCAACGCGGCCAGAACTCCTCTCGCAGCGACTTACGTCTGCTGCGTTCGTCAGACAGGCCGCTAAGGACGGCGAAATTCTGGCCTCCCGGGACAGTAAGAAATATCCGCCGTTTTTTCTTATGGTTCGGACAATACCCCCATCTCGTCCGGGAAAAAGACGGCCGGCAGCTGCAGCCTCGGACGGCGGGAAGGGCGTCGCCTACGCTGATGCGTTTATCCTGAGGTGGGGCATGTCCTGTAACCGGAAAAGAATGGAATTGTGGAATCGGGGAAACGATGGTAGACTAAAATAAAGCAAAAAGAGTCAGAACAGTAGTAAAATGGAGCGTTGTTCTGCGGAATGCCTGAATATACATGGAGGCGGAGAAGATGGATACATACCGGGTTTATCTGGTGGATGACGAGCCATGGGCGCTTGTTTATCTGGAGAAAATTGTAAAGTGGGAGGATTTGGGCTTCAGGATTACAGGAAAATTTGAGAATTCCATGGAAGCCTTTAACCAGGCGGTCTCCGATCCTCCGGATGTTATATTTATCGACATACGGATGCCGGAAATGGATGGTTTGAGCTTTATGAGAAAAGCTGTGGAAGCGGGGCTTCCCTGCCGGTTTGTTGTTATCAGCGGATTTGCAGAATTTAGTTATGCCCAGGAGGCCATACGCATGGGTGTGGTATGCGATTATTGCCTGAAGCCCATTGCCAGGGACAAGCTCACAGCGTTGCTTGGTAAGCTGCATTTGATATTAGAGGAACAAAAGGAAAAGCAACAGGAAAAAGAAGAGATCCCCCTGACGGAAAATCCGGTATTTCAGGAGTTGCTGACTTATATGCACGGACATTTCCAGGAAAAGCTGGTGCTGAAGGAGCTGGCGGAGCAGTTCCACCTGAATGCCAATTACTGCTGTGCACTGTTTAATAAGGATACCGGCGGTTCTTTTTCCGAATATCTCACCTCTATCCGAATGAAGGAGGCGGAACGCCTCCTGACCCATACCACGCTGTCACTGGAGGAAATTGCAGTGCAGTGCGGCATCCAGGACTATTACTATTTTAATAAGGTATTCAAAAAATACAGCGGCGCAACACCCAGCCAGTATCGGAAGCAAAGGAAAAACCCGGAGAACCGGGCTGCCATGGAGGAGATATGAAACTGAGTTTTAAGAAAAGTATTGTGCTTATTATATTTGCGGCAGTGTTAATCCAGATTGGCAGCCAGTTCATATATATACACAGAATTGCGGAAAATTCAGCGAAGCGTCTGCTTTCCTATACCAATACCACCGTGAAACAGATAGAAAACAACTTGGATTCAGCTTTTAAAAGCATTGCCTATACCACCACCTATTTTTCCATCAACTCCGCTGTACAGCAGTTTCTGTCGGAAGAAGAGCAGCTGGAAAAATATAAAATGCTTACCTTCGTGAATGATACCTGCCAGGCAGCCATGGCCATGAATTCCCAGATACAGACAGCTCTGTTGTTTGATAAGGAAGGAAATTGTGAATTCAGCTACAGCTCGTCGGAAATGAAATTCCATGAGGAGCTGAAGAAAATCGAGAGGGAATGCTACCGGGAAGCTGTAAATAATCGTTTTATTTTCTATCAGGGTGACGACGGCCGGGAAATGCTTCTGTGCATTACTCCTATTTATTCCAATAAGGCGGCCATTTTTACCGAGAGCCAGCGCATTGGTACAGTGATGCTTGTCATACGGCCTAATGCCATCATGAAGGTTTTAGAGGAAACCGGGAATTCGGAGGAGGTAGAGTTCTATCTTCTCGATCCGGAGGGGCGGATCATGGCGGCCAATTCCGGCGCGGATACCCTGGAAAGGGATCTGCGCGGCTTTACCTATCTGGAACGGGAAATCTGGGGAGAGCAGGGCTTCCGTATCGTTGCAAAGATTAACAACCATCAGGTGGTAAAAGAATACGACCTGTTTAAAAGCCAGATGCTGCTCAGCTGTGCCATAATGGTGGGAATGCTGCTGCTAATTGGGTGGCTTTTCAACCAGACCATTGCCCATCCCATTGACAGGCTGATCGGGGAAGTTGCGGAGCTTGGCACGAACCGGAGAAAAAAACAGATTACCGGAAAATACCACTTCCAGCTCACCCCCCTTGTTGATAAAATGAATGAAATGCTCAGAAACAACGACCAGATGTCGCATCGAATCTTTGAAACACAGAAACGGCTGTACGAGTCGGAGCTTGTGAAAAATGAGAGTGAAATCTATGCGCTCAGAAGTCAGATTAACCCCCACTTCCTTTACAATACGCTTCAGTGCATGGGTGGAATCGCCCTGATGAATGATCAGCCCGTAGTGGCGGAAATGGCAGCAAACATGGCTGAGATCTTCAGATATTCCATTAAGGAAGGTGATAAGGTTAGCATGGAGGAGGAGGCGGATTTCCTGAGAAAATATCTGGATATCTGCGATGTGAGATTTAACGGCAGATTTAAGTGGAGGATAGAACTGGAGGAAGGACTGGAAAGCCTGCATATTGATAAAATGATTCTCCAGCCGCTTGTGGAGAATGCGGTTTACCATGGACTGGAAAAACGGACCGCGCCCGGAGGAATGCTGTGGATTCAGGGAGAAAAAGAAGGCAAGAGCCTGATTTTCCGTATCACCGACAACGGCTGTGGGCCGGATGAAGAGCAGCTTGCACTCCTGCAGGCAACCCTGGAAAATAAAGAGCTCCTGGAGCAGGAAAGGCGCGCCAGGAAGAGGATAGGGCTTGTAAATATCCAGAGCCGTCTGAAGCTGATGTATGGGGATGCAGGCGGCCTGACATTCGGCCGGAAGGAGGGAATGACAATAGTAACGGTGAAGCTGCCCATAGATATACAGGAAGGGCGGTAGTTTCCGAAAGCGCGTGGATCGTACCGTCACGCGCTTTCCTTATGCCTGCTGCAGTCTTCTTTTGTCTGCCATATTTTTTGTCATAAACTGAGTTTTTTACAAAAATAACTGATTTCGTTTCATAGGCTCTTTTTTATTCCTTTGATAAAATAATCTTATCAAAAAGAGAAAGGAATGAGGGGTCTTGAAAAATAAAGCACTGTTCAGAAAAAGTCTGAAGAAGAACGGAATCTTATATTTATTTCTTTTGCCCATGATAATCTACATCCTGATTTTTAACTATATGCCTCTGGCAGGGCTGCAGATTGCTTTTAAGGATTTTGTAGCTACCAAAGGAATTTGGGGAAGCGAATGGGTGGGTTTCAAATATTTCCAACAGTTTTTCAGTTCTCCCATGTTCTGGAAGCTGCTGAAAAATACGCTGGTAATCAGCCTGTATCAGCTGGTGTTCAGTTTCCCTATCCCCATAATACTGGCGCTGATCCTGAATTATACACCCAACCAGAAACTGAAAAAAATAACGCAGACCGCCACCTATGCGCCGCATTTTATTTCCACAGTGGTTCTGGTGGGCATGATGTTCGTATTCTTCGATCCTGCGGCCGGAATCGGAACCACTATCCTGAAGGGATTCGGAATGAATAATCCCCAGGTGCTCACCGACCCTGCCTCATTTCCCCACCTGTATGTCTGGTCCGCCATCTGGCAGACTACCGGCTGGTCGTCAATTATATATATAGCGGCGCTGTCCGGAGTCAGTCCGGAGCTGCATGAGGCAGCGATTGCGGACGGAGCCAGCAAGCTGCAGCGTATTATTTACATCGATATCCCCATGCTGATACCCACGGCAGTGATTCTGCTCATTCTAAACTGCGGAAATATCATGAACCTGGGCTTTGAAAAGGTGTATCTGATGCAAACGGCGCCCAACCTGTCCACATCAGAGGTTATAAGTACCTATGTTTACAAGATTGGTCTTCAGGGACAGCAGTATTCTTATGCTTCCGCTATCGGCCTTTTCAACAATATAATCAACTTTACAATCCTCATTCTCGTCAATCAGATTGCGGGAAAAACGACGGAAAATTCATTGTGGTAAGGGAGGGTGATTATGGAAACGAAAAAAATTAAAGCCGGAAGGGAAGACCGGATTTTCAATATTGCGGTGACCGTGATTTCCCTTATAGTGCTGGTCATTGTACTGTATCCACTGTACTTTGTAATCATTGCTTCCATCAGCTCTCCGGAAGACATATCCCTGGGAAAGGTAACCTTTCTTCCCTCCGGTATCAATTTTGCAGCGTATAAATTCGTTCTGGAGGAATGGAAGATCTGGAGAGGCTATCTGAATACGATTTTTTATACTTTTTTCGGTACTCTTTTGGGTACCAGCGTTACCCTCATGGCAGCCTTCGCCCTGTCCAGAAGGGATTTGTTCGGCAGGAATGTAATTACCAAGCTTTTTGTATTCACCATGTTTTTTTCCGGCGGACTGATTCCCACTTATATGGTGGTCAGCAGCCTGCATCTGGTAAACACTAGGACTGTTCTGGTTGTGATGGGAACTGTGACCGTATATAACATGATCATTGCCAAGACCTTTTTTCAGAACAGCCTTCCTGAGGAACTGTTTGAAGCGGCGGAACTTGACGGCTGCGGGATTGGAAAATTCTTTTTCAAAATCGCGGTTCCCTGTTCAAAAGCGATTATTGCGGTGATTGCACTGTATGTAGGCGTCAGCCAATGGAACTCTTACTTTACGGCAATGATTTATGTGACGGATCAGAAAATATATCCTCTGCAGCTTGTGCTGAGGGATATCCTGATTCTTGGACAGCAGCTGACACAGATAACGGATCCGGCTGAAATCGAGGCTCTTGTGGAACGCCAGAAGGTAGCACAGATAATCAAATATGTAGTCATTATCGTTTCTTCGCTTCCGGTCATCTGTGTATATCCGTTCCTGCAGAAATATTTTGTAAAAGGCGTTATGATTGGTTCGGTCAAAGGTTGACGGACCTTCAGATAAAGATACAAGCTATGAGAAGAAATTGGAGGGAGTAATTATGAAACTCAAAAGATTGATTGCAGCGCCGCCATGGTAATGTCAGTTCTCGCAGGATGCGGGAACACGGCGGAATCAGAAAAAACAGAAAGCACAGAAAGCACAGCCACAGCGGCCTCAGAGGCTGTCAATAAGACGGGATATCCGATTATGAATGAGGATTATACCTTTAAAATTGTATATCCGGTAGCCTCTACGGACAAAATCGGCGGTTGGGAAAACAAGGATTTTGTTAAAAAAATAGAAGAGGAAACAGGCCTGAAAATTCAGTGGATGGGAATACCTGAAGCATCCTATAACGATCAGGTGGCAATCATGATTGCTGCGGGAGATCTGCCGGACGCATTTATCGGCCAAATACCCAACTTTGCACAGTTCCTGGATTCCTTTGTCAAGATGAACGATATGATAGACGAATATGCACCCAATCTGAAAGCGTTTTATGACAAATATCCGAATATCAAGCTTGCCAGTGTATTTCCCGATGGTTCCATGTACGGACTGCCGGAGGTGCAGCTGGATGGCTATGTAGCCGGTAAGAGTCTTGCCATTAATAAAAAATGGCTGGAAAATGTTGGAATGGAGATGCCCGAAACTGCGGACGAACTGTTTGATGTACTTATGGCATTTAAAACGCAGGATCCCAATGGAAACGGACAGGCAGATGAAATTCCCTTTGCTTTTTACAAGGACAGGAAATTTGATTTGCTCAAATCCGCCTTCGGTTTTGCCGGCTATGATGAGAAGGACTATAAATATCCTTACTTGCAGGTAGTGGATGGAAAAGTTGATTTTTATCCTGTTTCCGATAATTACTATGCCTATCTGCAGTATCTGAATAAGCTGTATTCCAACGGGCTGATAGATCCCAACGGTTTTATTCAGGAAGAGGTAGATATGATTGCCAAGGGTACCAACGCCCAGATTGGCGTATTCCCCAACTATTCCTATGATGACATTACTGTAGGCGATTATGCAAATGAGTATACATACCTTCTTCCTTTAAAGGACAGCAGCGGGGAAAGACATTATCTTCCCAGCTCATGGTCAGGCTCCGTAATTGTAAACCAGTTTTCCATTACAAAGAACTGCCCTTATCCGGAAGCAATGCTCAGACTTTACGATTATATCAACAGTTCTTTTGAAAACAGGCTTCTTTTCGGATGGGGTCCCAAGGATATGGCCTGGGTTGACAATGGCGATGGGACGATTTCCAAGAAGGCAGATCCGGTTCTGGAAGGCTATAACAGCTATGCTGAGGTGCGCCACACTTTATCCATGGGCATAAAAGGTGTATTCTTATGGACTGAAGAGGATAATGCAAAATTCGCAGTAACTTCCGATCGTGAAATCAAATATATGGAGAGACAGGATCCTTATATGGAATGCGCCGTAAAGGAATTTATACCTGAAGGCCAGGATTATCCTGAAAACACCCAGGAAATTAATGTACTTCTTACGGAGTTAAGGACCTATATGGATAATTTCATGGCGGAAAGCGTAATGAATGGAATTGATGACACCAAATGGCAGAAGCATCTGGAAGACTGCAAAAAGTTTAATTATGAAAAATATACGGAGCTGAATCAGGAGTATTATGATAGAATGATGAAGCTGGCTGAAGAATAAGCAATGAAAAGGCCATAGGCTGGCGATTACGGCCATGGCCTTTTTCTTTCATAGGAAGAAAGGATGGAGAAAAATTATGAAAGCAATCATGGTAATGTACGATTCCCTGAACCGTCACATGCTTTCCCCATACGGCTGTGACTGGACACAAACCCCGAATTTCAAACGCCTTGCGGACCGCTGCGTCACGTTTGACAAATGCTATGTGGGAAGCCTTCCCTGCATGCCCGCACGGCGGGAAATCCACACAGGACGTTACAATTTCCTGCACAGAAGCTGGGGCCCCATGGAGCCCTACGATGATTCCATGCCGGAAATCCTGAAGAAAAACGGCATTTACAGCCATCTGATCAGCGACCACTATCATTATTGGGAGGATGGAGGCTGCACCTATCATAACAGATACAGCAGCTGGGAAAATGTGCGCGGTCAGGAGGGGGATCACTGGAAGGCCTGCGTAGGTGAGAAAGAACTGCCTCCGCATCTGGGAGAGTGCATTAAGCAGGACATGGTGAACCGGGAATACGCGGATACCGTGGAAAAAATGGCACAGACCCAAACCTTCCAGGCCGGAATGGAATTCCTGGACAGAAACCATGAAAGCGATAACTGGTTCCTTCAGGTGGAGACCTTTGACCCTCACGAGCCCTTCTATGTACAGGATGAGGATCTCATGGGCTTTGAGCCGGAATATGACGGCCCATTTTTCGACTGGCCGGGCTATCATCCCGTAACGGAGGAGGAGAAGCCGTATGTCCGGCATGTACGCAATAAATATGCTGCCCTTCTCAGGATGTGCGACCGCAGCCTGGGCAGGATTCTGGATAAAATGGACGAATATAACCTGTGGGAAGACACCATGCTTATCGTTAACACGGATCATGGCTTTATGCTGGGAGAACATGACTGGTGGGCAAAGAGCAACCATATCAACTACTACGAAGAGATTGTACATACACCACTGTTTATCTATGATCCCAGAAGCCGGGCCGCGGGCCGCTGTGACTGCCTGGTCCAGACCATCGATCTGGCGCCCACCGTTCTTGACTTCTTCGGCCTTCCGGTTCCGGATGATATGCTGGGACATCCGCTGGGCGATACGATAGCGGAGGGTAAACCGGTGCGCAGCACCTGTTTGTATGGAACCTGCGGTTCCCAGATCAGCTGTACCGACGGCCATTATGCCTATATACTGGCGCCTGCGGATAAGAACAATAATCCATTGTATAATTATACACTCATGCCCACCCATATGCGTTCTATGTTTCCGACACAGGAGCTGCAGGAGCTTGAACTCAGCGAACCCTTCTCCTTCACCAAGGGCTGCCGCCTCCTGAAAATTAAAAATCAGGAAAAGAAGGAATACCTGGATGAAAACGGAGAACACCCTTATGAAACGCTGCTGTTTGACCTGGAGAAGGATCCCGGGGAACTCTCCCCCATATCTGATCCTGCGTTAGAAGCATACTTCAGGAAGGAAATAGCCCGTCTCATGAAGGAAAACGATGCGCCCGCCGAGCAGTATGAGAGGATGGGGCTTTTGGAGGAAGCAAAAGAAATTCAGTAAAATAAACAGCCTAAGGCTGCTAAACTGTAACGAAAGCACTGCAATAACCGGAAAGCCCGGGGAACGGTTAAGCTTCTCCCCGGATTTTCCGGTTATTTTGCTTCATATATCTGATATGCCGTTCTCATTTTGCCCCTTTGCCATTCGGCTGATAAAGTATACATAATTTCTTATATTCTCTGTTTTTCACAAATTGAATCCCTGATTTTTATGCAATCACACAAAAGTAAAAAATGTAGTAAAAACAGCTTGCTTTTTTAGGGAAGCAAGGTTATATTCTAATTATCACATTGCTAATCATATCAGCAATATATACAAAGAGAACATTATAAGTATGAGGATAATATGATGGAATATGACAAGATCCTGAAAATACTGAAACAGGAAATGGCGGCAGCCATGGGATGTACGGAACCGGTAGCCATTGCCTATGCCTCAGCAAAAGCCAGGGCAGTGCTGGGAAGGAAACCGGACAGAGCCAGAGTAAACGTCAGCTGCAATATACTGAAGAATGCCATGGGAGTCGGTATCCCCGGAACTGATATGGCGGGCCTGGAAATGGCGGCTGCGCTGGGTATCATTGGAGGCGACAGTGAGGCAATTCTGGAGGTGCTTCACAGCATAACCCCGGAACACATTGCGGAAGCAAAAGCATTTGCAGAAAACTGTGTGGAGGTATCCTTAGAGGATACGCCCAAGAAGCTGTATATAGAAGTGATTCTGGAAACGCAGGGACATTCCGCATCCGTGACCATAGAAGACAGCCATACCAATATAACAAGAATTGTCCATGATTTGCTCTGCATTTATGACAAAAGCGGATGCGAGGAGCTTCCCACAGAGGAATATGACAGGTCTGTTCTGACAGTGGACAGCATATATGATTTTATAAAGCATGTGGACAGCAGCGAGCTGGAATTCCTTGACGGCTGTATCAAAATGAACTGGGCCATTGCCCAGGAGGGACTGAAACGCGGTTATGGATTGAATGTAGGGCGGAGCATTTACGATGATATAAGAAGCGGCGCAACGGCGGACGATGTGCAGAATTATGCAATAGCGGTTACCGCGGCAGCAGCGGATGCCAGAATGGCAGGCTGTGCAATGTCTGTAATGACGGTCTGCGGCAGCGGAAATCAGGGACTGACGGCAACGCTTCCTGTGATTGCGGCCGTTTATAAAAGGAATGGCAGCTCCGAGCTTCTGTACCGTTCCCTGGCGTTGAGCTGCCTGATAACAATCCACGTGAAAAGCTATATTGGAAAGCTCTCCCCTCTGTGCGGCTGCGGAATGGGATCCTCTATCGGCGCCTGCTGTGCATTTGTGTACATGCAGGGCGGCGGACTGGGCCAGATTAAAAGGGCGATTAACAACATGATAGCAGATGTATCCGGCATTATATGTGACGGCGCCAAGGCAGGCTGCGCACTTAAGATAGCAACGGTAATTTCAAGCGCCTTCCAGTGCTCCATGCTGGCATTGAAGAATTATGGCGCAGGAGAGCTGGACGGAATTGTATCAGGAGATGTGGAAAGCACCATCAGGAACCTGGGGGAACTGGGAAACAGAGGAATGGCCGATACGGATCAGGTGATTCTGGACATGATGGTTTGCAGATAAAAAGGAGGAAAATAAAAATGGATAAAAGGACAAGAGTATTAAACGCAATGAATAAGAAAGAGGTGGACCATGTTCCGGTAGGCTTCTGGTTCCACTTTGCCGGAGAAGAGGCCTCCGGAGAAGGCTGTATCAAAGCACATCTGAAATATTACAGAGAAACGGATCTGGACTTCGTAAAAATCATGTGCGATGGCTATTTCCCTTATCCGCTTCCGGAAATCAGGGAAGCCGCCGACTGGAAAACACTGCAGCCGCTGACAGCAGATCATCCCTTTATCAGGGAACAGGTGGAAAGAGCAAAGGCTATTGTAGATGATATCGGAAAAGAACGCTGTGTGTTCTATAACGTATTTGCACCCTTTTCTTCCCTGAGATTTGGTGCGGAAGCGGTTGGATTAAGCGATGCTGACGTAATGGAATATATAAGAACCGATAAAAATGCGGTAATGCAGGCGCTGGATGTAATCGCACAGACCAATGCCCTGCTGGCAGAACTGCTGATTACCGAAGCCGGCTGTGACGGTGTTTACTACTGTGTACAGGGCGGGGAATATGACCGCTTCACACCGGAGGAATACAGGAAAATAATTACCCCCAGTGATTTGTATGTCCTTGAACATGCGAACAGATATTCCGAAAACAATATCATACATATGTGCGGTTGGGCAGGAAACAGGAACCAGCTGGCAATCTGGCAGGATTATCCGGCAAAAGTGGTAAACTGGGCTGTATTTGTGGAAGGTCTGTCCCTGGATGCCGGAAGGTACTTTATAGGAGGAAGAACCTCTCTGGGCGGATTTGAAACGCATTGGGATGAGCATACCCAGCAGGGTATTATTTATACCGGCACTAAAGAGGAAGTGCAGAAATACACTACGGATATGATTCTCAATCATGGAAAAATCGGCCTGATGCTGGGCGGAGACTGCACAATTGACGCCAAGCTTGACTGGGAAAGAATCCGCTGGGTGGTAGAGGCGGCAAGAAGTATCTGATATAAAAAGGGATAGGCCCTTTTTGATAAAAGCAATGAATGAGAGAAAGGAAGAGTATTATGAAAAAGTGGAGCAAATTTGCAGCATTGGGGTTAACATTTGCCATGGTTCTGGGAACGACGGCATGTGGCAGCTCTTCAACAGGGGCAGAGGCCGGCAGCAGTGCCGAGCCGCAGAGCCAGGAAGCAGCTGTGGAAAGCACAGGCGCCGCAGATTCCTCTGTGGCGGATGCAGCGGAGGAAAAGACCTATGAACCTACCACGCTGACCTTCTGGAACGGTTTTACAAGCACAGACGGTGAAGTCCTGCAGCAGATTGTGGATGATTTTAATGCGACAAATGAATGGAACATTACAATTGAAATGGATGTTATGCCCTGGGCAACCTTTAATGAAAAGCTTCCCGCCGCGATTGCAGCCGGAAACGCACCTGATTTTGTGCTCTGTTCCTCAGGCTATTACGCACCGTATGTGGAAGCGGGCAGCTTCCAGGATGTGAGCGATTTCTATGAGCTGCCGGAAGTAAATGCAGATGATTTTGATAAGAACGTTGTTGACCTGCTGTATTATGATGATCTCTGCGTAGGTATCCCCATGCAGATGGTATCCCACTATTTCTACTGGGATAAGGATTTGTATGCAGCCGCAGGCCTGGATCCGGAATCTCCTCCGGAAACCTTTGAGGAAATCGTTGAGAATGCGAAGCTTCTTACAGACAAGAGCAAAAACCAGTACGGCTTCTGTGTTCCTGTCAATAATAATATAACCGCTCAATATACAATGTATGCTTACGGCGGCGGCTATGTAAATGAAGATGAAACCAAAGCAGAATTCAATTCCGAAGCGAATGCCAAGGCCTTTGACACACTTAAGACACTGTATGAATGTTCACCTAAGGATACAGATGACAATACCTACATCAGCGGACAGCTGGCACAGTTTATCAATGGGCCCTGGATTATCAACGGGCTGCGTGAAAATGAGATTAACTATGGCGTTAAGGCGGTTCCGGCCTGTGTTGGAGTAGAACAGGACGCAGCAGTTATCCCGGTCGGTTTTTCCGTACCCAAGACTACTTCAGATGAACATAAGGAACTGGTGTATAAATTTGTAAACTACTGGAATTCCGAGGAAATCTGTACAAAATGGACTAAGGAGTGCGGTACTCCCGCATATCTGATTTCCGCTCAGGCGAATTTTGCAGACGATCCGCAGACCTCAGCACTGTCGGAGCCTCTTTCCTACGGACATATCGAATGTAAAATCCATGGTGTCAACACCATTTCCACAGATGGCTTATATCCTGCAATGGAAGAAATTTTTGCAGGCGCCGATATAAAGACCACACTGGATAAATATAATGATGTAATACAGGGAATTCTGGATAAATAAATTCTGTCAGGATTATATAAAGGATGCGGCTGCTTTCAGCGGCATCCTTTATTCAGAAGGGAGCCTAAGGATGGAAAAGAGCAGCCCAATTAAGAAAAAAATAGCAAAATGGACGGGAAAAGACAGGGTAGGCTATCTGTTTATCTTCCCTGCAATACTTGTTTTGTTTGTATTTACGATTGTCCCTTTGATAATATCTTTTGTTATCAGCCTGACAAATCTGGACATATTTCTTGCCTGGCCGGATTTTGTGGGTCTGGATAATTTCAAACGGACCCTGGCCGATGAAAGGGTATGGAATGCATTCAAAAACACTTTTTATTATGTTGTGATATCCGTACCTATTCAGCTGATTGTAGCGCTTGTCCTGGCCTACTGGTTGTATAAACCTACAAAATTCAACAAGCTTTGCCGCTCTGTGTTCTACGTGCCGGTGCTTTGTTCCTTTACAGCAATCGGTATTCTGTTCAACCTGATTCTGAACTCAACGGTAGGCTACATTCCTTATCTGATCAGCCTTGTATACGGTGAGCCGATTGCCCTGCTCAGTGAAGTGAAATTTGCCATGCCGATAATCATATTTATTTCCGTGTGGAAAGCCTTTGGCAAGACACTGATTATATTGGTAGCGGGTATCAATGATATTCCCGGGACCTATTTTGAAGCTTCCGAAATTGACGGCGCGTCAAAAACACAGCAGTTTTTCCATATAACGCTGCCAAACCTGCTTCCGACCATTAATTTTACTCTGCTGACAACAATAATCGGAGCTTTCCAGGTATTCGACGTTGTTTATGTGACGACAGGCGGAGGACCGCTTTATAAAACGGAAACGATGGTTCAGTACATATATAACAGGGGCTTCTCGGATCCTTATGATCTGGGGTATGCATCGGCAATGTGTATTGAATTGTTCTTTGTAATCGCCGTCATCATTCTCATATTTAAGGGATACATGGAACGCAAAATTGCGAAAAACATGTAGGAGGAGCCGGAATGAAGAAAAAATTAAAACCCTATAATATAATCAGAATACTGATATGCGTCTTCGTTCTCTTTTTGATTGTATTTCCCTTTGCCTGGCTTTTCCTGAGTACGTTTAAGCTGCAGAAGGATATTATCAAATGGCCCCCTACGCTTTGGCCTAAGGCCTGGACAATAAAAAACTATATCCAGGTATGGTCAAGAATCCCGTTGGCCACCTACATAAAAAACACAGTTATTTTCGCGGGCATTGTATCCGTATGCTCCGCTCTGCTGGATTCCCTGGCGGGTTATGCGTTTGCCCGGCTGGAATTTAAGGGGAAGGAGACCATTTTCAATATCGTTCTCCTTACGATGCTGATTCCGTTCCAAATCATCATGATTCCGTTGTACCTGGAACTGCATACCTTCGGTATCCTGAATACCTATATTGGTCTGATCCTGCCCAGAGCGGCCTCCGCATACGGAATGTTTTTCATGCGTTCCTTCTACATGGGGCTTCCAAAGAGTCTTGAGGAGGCGGCAAGAATTGATGGCATGAACGAGTTTGGAATTTATACGAAAATCATGTTCCCGCTGTGTAAGCCTGCGTTTGTAACCTTTTTCATTTTTTGCCTGACGTCTAACTGGAATGATTTGATCTATCCCCTGATGATGACAAACTCCACCAAAATGAGAACCCTGTCGGCCGGACTTGCCATGTTTGTCGGCGAGGGTGTCAGGGAAACCGGCCCCGCTCTGGCAGGCGCCCTGATTTCCATGCTGCCGCTGCTGATTCTTTACTGTTTTGCACAGGAATTCTTTGTGGAAGGAATCGCCGTATCCGGCATGAAGGAGTGAATCGTAATATGTTTGAAAAAATTGGTGAAAAGCTTTCCGCTATGGTCGCAATACCTACTGTCAGCGGTAACAGGAATAGAACAGACTACCATATTGGGGAGTACCGGGAATATCTGCAAACAGCCTTTCCCTGCCTGTTTGCAGCCGCTGTGCCCACGCTGGTGGGGGAGGCTCTCCTTCTGAAAATAGAAGGCAGGGGAGAAAAGAAGCTTCCGGTGCTGTTTACCGGCCACATGGATGTGGTGCCTGCAGACGACGCCTCCGCCTGGAGGTATCCGCCTTTTTCCGGTAAAATCGTAGACGGCTGTGTATGGGGAAGAGGATCGCAGGATATGAAGGGGCCTCAGTGCGCCCTTCTGTCCGCTTTTGATGAGCTCCTGCAGGAAGGGTGGAGGCCCGGAAGGGACATCTGGATTTACCTTTCCTGTGATGAGGAAACAGGAGGAGAGACTACAATCCGCGCTGCGGCTCTTTTGAAGGAGAAAAATATCCGGTTTGAAACGGTCTTTGATGAAGGCGGAACCATTTGTGAAGACTTTATGGGATTATTGAAGGGAAAGGCGGCGCTTTTCGGCCTTTCTGAAAAAGGTTCCCTTGAATACCGTTTTACTGCAAATTCCGAAGGCGGCCATTCTGCGAACCCTCCGGCGAATTCGGCAATTGTAAGGTTGGCCGATTTCATCCATGAGGTGGAGCATACGGAAATTTTTTGCAGAAAGCTGAGTGAAGGGAACCGGGCAATGCTTCGGGGCATCGCAGCATATTCCCATGGAGAAAAGAAAGAAAAGCTTTTGCGTGCTTCTGAGGAAACGGACGATTATCAGACCCTTTTTGAACTTTGCCCGGAAGCCAGGACGTTGTTGGGCGCTACGATAGCCTTTACCATGGTTGAAGGCGGAACGGCTTTTAACGTAATGCCAAAAAAAGCGGTGCTGACGGCAAATGTACGTGTCGCTTCCGTAGAAACGGAAGGTGAGATAACGGTAAAATTAAAAGAAATTGCCGAACGTCATGATCTGATCTGTGAGCTTGCAGGCGGAAGGGATGCCGCGCCGGAGAGCAGGGCGGACAGCGAAGGCTATCGCAATATGAGCGGGAGCGTAAAGGAAATTTATCCCGGCCTACCCATCATTCCCTTTGTCCTTGGCGGAGGAACCGACTCCAGACATTTTCAGGAACTTACCGATAATGTGCTCCGGTTTTCCCCCATGTATGCGGCGCCAGAACAGGGAAGAGGAGTTCACGCAGACAACGAATCCGCCGACATTCAGGCAGTGGCGGATGCAGCCGCCTGCTATTATTCCCTTCTGAAAAAATACTGACCCTATTCATAACTGTAAGGATACTGAACAGTTATCCCCTTTCAAAAAAACTGGAGGAACCAACCATGAACAAAATAACCCGCCTCCAACAGGCAATGCCCGCCTCCATGCAGGCGATAGTCCTGCGTGACGGCGCCAACCGGTTTTACCTCACCGGCATGAAATCTTCCGCAGGAACCGTGCTGGCCACCAGAAACAAAGCATGGCTGATCATTGATTTCCGCTATCTTGAGGAAGCCGAAAACAAAGTGAAAAACTGCACGGTTCTGGAAGAAAAGAACCTGTATGCCCAGATAAAAACACTGCTGGAGGCAGAGCAGATCACCTCCCTTTCCGTCCATGCCGGGCTGGTATCCCTGGAGGAGTTCAGGAAGCTGCAAGCAGGCCTGCCGGGAATCACCCTTGATGGCTCCGAGGCCCTTTCAACCCTCATGGACACCCTGCGCAGGGAGAAGGATGAGGACGAAATCGCCTGCCACAGAAAAGCGCAGCAGATTACGGATCACACCTTTTCCCATATTTGCGGTTATATCCGCCCCGGCGTGACGGAAACGGACATTGCAAGGGAAATCGGCGTTACCCTCACCGCCCTTGGTTCAGATGATAAAAACTTCAACTTTATCGTGGCGTCGGGCCCCAACAGCTCGCTGCCCCATGGTTTTGCCACAAACCGTCTGGTCAGGAAGGGCGATTTTGTCACCATGGATTTCGGCGCGGTATACGGCGGCTACCTGGCGGATATGACGCGGACGGTAGCGGTGGGAAGCGTATCCGACGAACAGCGCAGGGTCTATGAAACCGTGAAGGAAGCGCAGAAAAGAGCCTTTGATAAAATCCGGCCCGGCGCAATCTGCCGTGAGGTGGACGCGGCGGCCAGGGATTATATCTATCAGCAGGGCTACGAGGGCTGCTTCTCCCATGGGCTGGGGCACAGCGTTGGCGTGGAGGTCCATGAGAACCCCCGCTTTAATGAAATCTGCACCGACCGCCTGATCCCGGGCATTGTCATCACCGTAGAACCCGGAATCTACCTGAAAAAAAGATTCGGGGTCCGGATTGAGGATATGATTGTGGTCAGGGAAAACGGCTTTGAAAATCTGACAAAAAGCCCGAAGGATCTGATAATCCTTTAAAAAAGAAATATAAGGGAAGCGCCCGCGCAGATACATGGTGCGCTTCAGAAAGCAGGAAAATGAACGGATTTGAATTTCAATGCGGTACTAAAATGATTTTTGGAAAAGAAACCGAGCTTCGTGTGGGAGAAGAACTGAAAAAACAGGGCGCAACAAGAGTCCTTTTTGTATACGGAGGCTCTTCCATTAAAAAAAGCGGACTATATGGAAAAGTGGTAAAAGCGCTTCAGGATGCAGGCCTGCCCTTTGACGAGCTGCCGGGCGTGGTTCCCAACCCGAGGGTTTCCCTGGTAAGGAAAGGGATTGCGCTGTGCCGGGAAAAAGGGATTGACTTTCTTCTGGCAGTAGGCGGCGGGAGCGTCATTGATACCTGCAAGGCCATGTCCTTCGGCGTATACTATGACGGGGACGTATGGGATCTGATTTCCGGGAAGGTGAAGCCCGGTGATAGAAGAGTGCCTGTGGCGGATATCCTCACCCTTCCGGCAGCAGGCAGTGAAGAAAGCGACAGCTGTGTTATCTCGGATGAAACCACACATACAAAAACCGGATTTGGCTCACCTCTGATGCGCCCTGTATTCTCCATCATGAATCCGGAGCTTACCTATACGCTGCCTCCTTATCAGACAGCGTGCGGAAGCATGGACATCATGGCCCATGCCATGGAACGCTACTTCAGCCATACACAGAATGTGGAAATGACCGACAGGGTGACGGAAGCAATCCTCACCACCGTAATCCACAACCTTTCCGTCGTTCTGGAAAAACCGGATGACTATGCGGCAAGGGCGGAAATCATGCTGTGCGGTACCTGGGCGCAGAATGATATGACAGGCTGCGGCAGGGCGCAGGACTGGTTCAATCACGGACTGGAGCATCAAATCAGCGGTTTTTACGATATCGCCCATGGCGCAGGGCTGGCGATTTCCTTCCCTGCATGGATGGAGTTCCTCTGCGGCAAAGAAGAATGCATCCCTAGGCTGGCGCAATATGCTGTACGGGTATGGAATGCGGAAATGAATTTCGACAACCCGGAAGAAACAGCGCGTGAAGGCATAAAACGGCTGCGCGGCCTGATTAAGGAGGCCGGGCTTCCATTAACCTTAAGCGAGGCCGGCGTGGGAAAAGAGAAATTTGAGGAAATCGCCGATAACATGACAAACGGCGGCTCCCATACCTGCGGCGCCTTCTATGCATTCACCAGGGATGATATTCTGACGCTCCTTGAGATGATGGCGTAACCTGGACCAGAAAGAAGACATGTAAAAAGGGTCCGTGAAAAATGACTGTTCATTTTTCACGGGCCCTTTAACTGCCTGTTCGGGCGCAATTCATTCCTGCGCCTGGCAGCGTCCTTTCATTACATCAGATATTCTTCAACAAAATGGGAAGCCGTAGCTCCGTCCGCCGCCGCGGTAACTATCTGCCTGAGCGGTTTGGTACGCACGTCCCCCACGGCAAACACGCCCGGAATGCTGGTGCGCGTCGTTTCATCCGCGATGATATAACCCTGGGGATCAAGCTCGATCTGCCCGCGGAAAAGCTCCGTATCCGGAACGCGCCCGATTGCCACGAAAACTCCGTCAACAGGAATATCCCTTATGCTTTGATCCTTCACGTTTTCGATCCGTACGCCGTTCACCCGTTTATCATGAAGGATTTCTATAATCCTGCTGTTCCATAAGAATTCCACGCCGCTTTTTTCCAAAGGCTCCTGATAGATCCTGGATGCCCTCAGGCTGTCACGGCGGTGGACCAGATATACCTTGCTGCATATCTTGGAGAGGAACAGGGCATCCGCCGCCGCGCTGTTGCCGCCGCCGGCTACGATGACCGTTTTATTTTTATACATCTGCCCGTCGCAGGTGGCGCAGTAGGCAACGCCCCTTCCGCGCAATGCGTTTTCTTCGGGGAGTCCCAACAGCCTGGGAGATGCGCCTGTGGCTATAATAACGGTGCCTGCGTTTATCACGCCTGAGGTTGTGGTGATCTGCTTTGGAGAGGAGGCCAAATCCACGGACACGACCTCGTCGAATTCCGTTTTCACGCCGAAACGCTCCGCGCCCCGCTGCATTTTTTCACCCAGCTCAAAGCCATCTATCCCTTCGTCAAATCCGGGGTAATTGTCCACCTGGCCGGTGGTTGCCATCTGGCCGCCCGGCGACAGCTTTTCCAGCACCAGGACGGAATAGCCGCTTCTGGCACAGTATAATGCCGCGGAATAACCGCCGGGGCCGCCTCCTATGATAGCTACGTCTGTATAATCTGATTTCATGGAAGACTCCTTTCTTTCTTCAGCATGGCCGCTTTATTCCACACCGTTTTCCTTCAGCCATTCCGTTACCTGGCCTCTGGACTGGGGAGCGATAATCACTGCGGGTTCCTTTCCCTTTTGGAACAGCATCAGCGTGGGGATGGTCTCCACCGTGTATTTTTCCGCAAGCTCAGGTTCATCGTCAATATTGATTTTGCCGATCACAAGACGGCCTTCATAAGCTCCGTCAAGCTGATCTACCACAGGGCTTAACCTGCGGCAGTAACCGCACCAGGGCGCCCAGAAATCCACCATAACCGGAAGATCGGACTGCAGTACCTCTTTTTCAAAATTTGCTTTTCCTATAGTAGTAACAGACATAAATAAGCCTCCTTTTATCTTTTGTAAATTGTTGTTTGGTTTCTGTAAAAATTGCAATTACAGTTTATACTGTAACTATAGTATATACAGTAATGCTTGTCAATAGTAAATCTTTAAAAAGCAGAAAATATATAAAAAGTAAAAATATAATCAAAGTGCAAAAACAGGTCTTAGGAACAAAAGAATAGAGTTTCCGCCGATGGCACATACTATCCTGTAGGAAAAAATAAGAAACTGTCCACATGGCAAAGCAGTTACGAAAATAAAAATAGAGGATAAGCCCATTATGAATAAGCTATCAGAAAATATTGACGACAACATACAAACGGCAGGAGAGCTTTTTCCCATTGGAACCAGCTTCGATCTCATCACAAGGGATCTGTATCTGGGCGATACCAGGGGCTACTGGATAGGAATCAACGGATTCTGCAAAACAGAAATCCTGCAGCAGATTTTTTCCGATCTGCAGAACCCTCTCTATATGAAGGATTCCGTCGTAGAAAACATACAGAATTATATGAATGCCAGAATCGGGTACGCACAGGCAAGCCTTACGGATGACTGGGATACAATCGTGAGAAACGTTCTCAGCGGCCCTTCCGTTCTGCTGATAGACGGTTTTGCCCAGGCGATCATCCTGGATGTGCGTTCCTATCCGACCCGCGGCATCGACGAACCGGATACGGAGAAGGTGACGAGGGGATCACGCGACGGTTTTGTGGAAACCATGCTGTTTAATACCAACCTGATACGCCGGAGAATCCGTTCTCCCCAGCTTACCTTTGAAATACAGAATGTCGGCACGGAAAGCAAAACCGATGTGGCAATCGCCTATATAAAGGGCTATGTAAACGAGGAGCTTCTTGATACCCTGAGGAAAAAGCTTCAAAGCCTGCAGGTAACCTCCCTTACCATGGGCTCCAAGAGCCTGGAGGAGCTGCTTGTGCATAAAAGATGGTATAACCCGCTTCCATGCATACACAGCACGGAGCGTCCCGATGTGGCCTGCAGTTATCTGATGGAAGGTTATCTGCTTTTGATTGTGGACAATTCCCCGGAGGCGCTGATTCTGCCCTGCACATTTTTCCAGTTTACCCAAAGCCCGGAGGATTATTATAAAAGCCCGATTGTGGGCAGTTATTTCAGGCTTGTGCGCTTTGTCTGCATTTTTATCAGTTTGCTCCTGATGCCCATTTTTCTGCTGATAACCGCTTATTACCCGGATATTACAGAAAAGTGGCAGCTGCTGGCAGACGGCACGCTGCCGGCGCCGACCCTGATTTTTTATGTACTGGTAGTGGAATTCGGCCTGGACCTGTTCAAGTATTCCGCCTCGCTCAGCTCCAGCCGGTTTGCCGGCTCCCTGTCCATTGTGGGAGGGCTGATTATCGGGGACATTGCTGTCAGCCTGAACTGGGCTACGGTGGAGGTCCTTTTCTATGCCGCGGTGACCCTTCTTACCAGCCTTTCCCTTTCCAGCATGGAATTCAGCGACGCCGTCCGGGTGTACCGCATCTTTTTGATACTGATGACTGCGGTCTTTAGGCTTTGGGGGTTTGTGGGAGGTCTGTTACTGGTAATCCTCTCCGCCGTCACGACCCCCACCTTTGCGGGCACAAGCTATTTGTGGCCGCTTTATCCCTTTAACTGGGCGGCGCTGAAAACGCTGCTGTTCCGATATCCTACCTTCCGCGCACAGCCCAGTAAAATCTGGAAGCATTGACTTATACGGGGCGCATGGTACTATGAAAGGGAAGCGATAACCGTCTTGACCCTCCCCTGCGGGGGAGGGTGTATCCTCAAAGCAGGAGGAAAATGCCATGGAAAGAGAAGAACTGCTGGAAAAGCTGAGAAAAAAAGACCCGGCGGAGAGCTATGCCGCACAGGTATATGAAGAAAATATTTTGCTTACTGATCTGCTGGACATCCTGGAAACGGAAAAGACAGCCGCCAAATATATGGCGGAGAAGATTGTGCGTTACATAAGTGAAGACAGGCCGCAGCTACTGTACCCCTGTTTTGACCGGCTTTTTGCCCTCCTGGACAGCGATAATGCATTTATCCGCCTGGGGGTCATCCTGTCCGTCCCCAATCTGCTGGAGCTGGATTCGCAGACGGAAAGAAAATGGGAAAATTGCGCCGGGCGCTACCTGCGTCTGCTGGATACGGATGATATTGCGGTGTTCGGAAATGTCGTACAAAGCGTTCCCAGGATTCTGAAGGCCTATCCGGAAGCGGCGGATACGGTGCTTCCACGCCTCCTGGAAACAGACAGCCATAATTTTTACAGGAAACAGGAGCTTTCCCCGGAATGCAGAAACGTGGCTGTCGGCCATGTGATCGACTGCTTTTCCGTCCTCTTATGTCTGCCCGGCTATCAGGAGAAGATGATTGCCTTTGCGGAAAGAAACCGTGACAATGAAAGAAAACAGGTGCGTGGAAAGATTGCCAGGTTTCTGAAGTACGCCAAAGGGCGGGAAAAAGCGTAACGCTTGACAAAGTGCAGCCGTTACGGCAGATTCCCGCAGTGCAGCCTGGGCAGAAAGCTCAGGAAGCCTTTTTCCGCCGCCATATGGCCAGAAGGAGAAAAGCAGCTCCGGCAAGAAGAAAAATAATCTTCGATACAAGCATGCCTGCCGGCAAGGAAAATGCCGGATCAGGCAGCCCCAGGGTGAGCGGATATTCCGTAAAGAAGGAATATCCGTAAAGATCAAGCTTCATGGGAAGTGGGACAAATCCCGCTGCGAGGGCGAACACCATCAGCACAAACAGCAGGAGGGAATGTATATGTCCGGCCAGCAGCCCTAGGCCTGTCAGGAACACAAGTGATGGCAGCAGTGCTAAGGCGGCCGTCAGCAGCAGCATTCCCACCGGCACGCTGCCGCCAAACAACGCCGTCAGAAAGACGATGCCCAGGGCTGTGACGCTCAGCGCCAGCAAGAGCCAGGCCGTGACCGCGGCGGCGCATTTTACCAGAAGATACCGTCCGGGAGGCACGGGAGTGGAATCCGTGAGGATCCAGAAGCGTCTGGATTTTTCATTGCACTGGTTCCATTGGAAAAACAGCAGCGCCACGCCCAGAAGCGGCAGGAGGCGGGACAGATAAGCGCCGAAGCTCCAGGGGGAAAACGGAGCCGTATGGGCCGCGCCCCGGATGGTAGCGGTCTTAAGCGTATTCCAGCCGAAAAACAGACATACCGCCAGCAGGCCCCAGAAGAATTTACTCCGCACGGTTCTGCGCAGTTCGTATAAATAAATTTTACCCAAGATTCAAATCCTCCTCCGATAGATTACAGGCGTCAAGAAAATCCTGCCAGGTGAGATAGGGATAGGACGGATTGGTTTCTCCGGTGAACAGCCCGGACAAAATCTGATCCATAGCTTCCTCACCGCCCACCAGCTTTTCCGCTTTCAGTATTTTCAGCGGCATTTCGCAGTAACGCCGGACGGTGGACTGGCTGTTGGCGATATCGGCCCTGTACTGCTCCGGCAGCGCTGACAGGAACTCAGGATTGCGTACGTAGAAATCCTGATAATAATCCGCCACCCGGGACTGCCACACATCTACATAATACTTTTGCGCATAGTCCGCGCCGTGAAGCTCCTTCATCAGCCGGTAGGTGGTGTAAACCGTCAGACCTTCGGCGGACCAGGGATCTGCCTCGGAGACAGGTTCGACCATATTGCCCAGCCCCCACCACTGATGAATGATTTCGTGGGCCATGACTTCACTGCCGCCTGCCCCTTTCAGGGGATCCTTAAGGCCTGCTTCGCTGAAGCTGTCTTCGCCCATGACGCTGGCGCCTCCGGCCGCATATCCGCCTCCCACGGCGCCGATTTCTATAAGCCGCATACCCTCATCCCCATAAAAAGACAAAGGACCATAATGATCGGTACAGTATTCAAATACCTGTTTCAGCGTATCATTTACGCGGCACTCCTCCATTACCCGCTGGTGCTTGGCACTGTAGAAAAATTCCACGTTCAGCCCTGCGGTGTCAATCTGCTCGGAAATATAATCCCCGGCATAGAGTATCAGACTCCAGCCCGCATCATGCAGAACCCATTGCGTGGAACCGTTTTCAGTTTTTTTTGCTTCCACTTCGCCTGTGCCAAAAAGAACCGGCCTCAGCCCGTCAGGCAGGGTGATCCTGGCCGTAAGGGGCGCCTGTTCCTTGGTGCCCTCCGCAAAATCCCGCGGCATAGGCGAAAAATCCTGATGGGCAAGATAGATATAGTCATCGCTGATTTCAGTTTCTCCCTGATACAGGGACATAATATTCCATTCCTTTGGGAATCCGCCGTATTCAACTATCAATTCTATGTTCTCATCGGCAGGGATATCCAGCTCTATTGTTTTTTGATTGATAGAGTCATCGTTCAGGTCACGGAAGAGAACTGCCCTGCCGTTCGCCGTAACGGACCGGAAGGTGTAGCCCGGATTAATCCAGAAGGAGATCGTCTGGGGCTGTCCGGAATCATTGTGCAGGGTAAAGTCCGCTGTCCCCCGGAAGAGCCCGCGCGTGAGAGAAGGCTGCGCGTCCACGGTAATGGCGGAATAGGTCACATGCCCGTTATAGTCAAAGTCGTAGTGTGCATCGTAATCAATTTCTTTTTCACTATGATCGATAAAGGGCTGTTTCGTGTAGGCCAGAAAGCTCGCCGCCGCCAGTACAACGGACAGTACGGGAAGATAAAACTTTCTTGCATTCCGGATCAGGGAACCGAAGGCGCCTTTGCCATATCGCCTGGTACACAGCAGGCACAGACACCAGAGCCCGCCCAGCGCCAGCAGCCAGAAAAGCCGGTTCCAGCCCAGGGACATAAGCCTCCGCAGGTTGCCAAAATCGTCGGAAAGATAAGCCAGGGCAGGATTTACCCACCGCAGAAGCCAGTTTTCGGACCAGGCGGTCAGGCTTAAGAGGAAAAAGCCTGTGAAGGCAACCAGTGTGATGTCCAGCCTTCGCACGAGCTGATAGGCTGAAGCGGTAAAAAGGATGGCAAACCAGAGCGCGGGCAGAATTACCAGCAGATAGACTGCCGCACACAGGCCCGGCCGGAATATGGCGCCGGTTAACGCAGCCGTAATGGGGAGCCAAATTAATACAGCAGCTATAACGGCAGCGGCGGCGGCCGTCAGCAGGGCCAGCGTCCGGGAGGCCTCCGCAGCGAGAGGGGAAACCATGGAATCCGTCAGGACATCGGTGCGGCTGCGGTGGACACGGTCCAGCTCCAGAACGGTGAGCAGCACAAAAATCAACGCGCCGGCCAGCGCACCTGCCAGGGCGGGATTGGCGAGAAAGGTACAGTTCAGAGAACCGGAGAGGGGGCTGTAGAGCGTAAGGCCAAGCACCGGCGCGGCTATGGTAATACCGAGAGCCGCCCAGGTCAGCCTGCTTCTGAAAAGCCGTCCCAGCTCCACCCGGAAGAGAGAATGGAATTTCATTGTGTTTTTCCCTCCTGTGTGATGAGATATAAATAAGCGTCCTCCAAAGTGGGTTCCACGCTGCGGGCTTCCTGGGGCAGAACCTCCGCCACGCCCCGGCACAGCACGCCCTCCGCTGTATTGACCCGTGAAATGATGCGGAGTGCGGAAGTTTTTTCACCCCCGCCCTGTTCCAGGAATACCCCTACATGTCCCCTGGCCTGCAGAACCAATTCCTCAGGCCTTCCGATAAACAGAATCTGCCCCCGGTCAATCACAATGAGCCGGTCGCATACGGACTGTACATCCTCGATGATATGTGTGGAAAGCAATACCAGCTTATCCTGCGCTGTCTGGGAGAAAAAATTACGGAAACGGATACGCTCCTCCGGATCCAGGCCGACCGTAGGCTCATCTAAAATAAGAAACTCCGGCGTGCCCAGCAGCGCCTGTGCAATTCCCACTCTCTGGCGCTGTCCTCCTGACAGGGTTTTGATACGCGCCTTCCTCTTTTCCTCCAGGCCGGTAGCCAGGATAGCGGATTCGATGGCGGCCTTACTGTCACGGATACCCTTCAGCGCCGCCATATAATCCAGAAATTCCCGGACCGTCAGCTCATCATACAGGCCGAAATCCTGGGGGAGATAGCCCAGCTTTTCCTTCAGCTTTTTTTCACATCTGGACAGGGGGACATCATCAACGCTGATGGTGCCGCCTGTGGGAAGAAGCCCGGCCACAAGCAGCTTCATCAGGGTCGATTTCCCGGCGCCGTTAGGGCCCACCAGGCCTATAAGGCTGGGACTTTCCAGCGTCAGGCTGATATCCTTTAAAGCCTGCCTGCCGTTAGGATAGATCATGCTTAAGTGGTTTAAATTAATTCGCATGGATAAATTCCTTTCTGTTCTTTCTGTTTCTGAAGGAGTACTACTTGCTTTTGGTATACTTAAGAGTATAGTAGCTGTTTCTTAAAAAATGATCTTCATAATTCTTAATAAAAACTGACAATTGGTGAAAACAACGATAATTAGGTATAATAGTTTTACAAAATATGAAAGGAAGTCTACTGTATTATTAAAAAACATTTTGCAAAGATTACGCAAAATTAATATAAAAAATTGACTTAATGCCATACTATACAATATAATAAAGCTATATTTTTGTAAAATTTTTGCAGAATGGAGGGGGAAGTATGTTATTGGAATTTCGCACATCCAATTACAAGTCATTTAAGGATGAACTTGTCTTTTCACTAACACCAGCACCTAAACAAAAAGGACTGGATTACAGTATATTGGAAGAAACAATTGGTAAAAAAACATACAAGGGACTGTGTTCCGCTATTATTTATGGTCCTAATGCATCGGGAAAAACCAATATTATAGGTGCAATGGATACTTTTAAATCTATTGTGCTTCGGGGCAATATCCGAAATGATAACGATAAAAGTGATCCTAATGCGGCGGCCGGTACGTTGGAGCTGATTCCGAATAGTTCCAGTCAAAATAATTTACCAGTAAGCTTTGCGGTTAAATTTATCTCAGAAGAACGGCTGATTGAATATTCCTTTACTGTTGATTTGGGTGGCTTTTTGGAAAGCCATTATAAACGGCGGATCCTGACTGAAACATTGTCTGTCGATGGTTCTGTTATTTTTTCCCGGAATGGGGGGCTTAAGATTGAGGACCTGACGGTAATCAGGAATATGCTGGTCAATGCTTTTGAGCAGAACGCCGAAGGTGCAATAGCACTGGCTGTCAGTAATCTGAATGAAGAAGAATTATTTTTGATGAATGGCTTTAAGACTATGTTCAGTTCCAAGCTGGTATCACTGATAAGTGAATGGCTGGATAATAAATTTATGGTCATATACAGGGCTGATGCCCTGCATCTGATTCGGAAATTCAGTGATGCCGGGAAGAAATCCGTATATGTGGAGAAAACCATAAACGAAGCAGCCGCTTGTTTTGGAATTAATTCCAATGCGCTGGGCTATATAGTTGATGGGGAAAGTAACGAAGCCAAATTATGTTCTGTTTTTAAAAATATGGAAAAAGGAACTGCAATTCCTGCAGAGTTGTTTGAGTCTTATGGGACTATCCGATATGTAAATATGTTTCCACTGGTAGTTAATGCGCTTCTAAACGGCGGGACGTTGGTGGTTGATGAATTCGATGCGTCCCTCCATCCGATGGCTCTGATGAATATAATAAATATCTTCCATAATGACGAAATTAACATCCACCATGCACAGCTGATTTTTAATACACATAACCCTATTTTCCTGAATGCTAATCTTTTCCGGCGTGATGAGATTAAGTTTGTAGAGCGTGATGAGGCGAATCACTGCAGTATACATTATGCACTCTCAGACTTTGGAACTGCAGGGAAAAAAGGTGTCCGAAACAACGAGGATTACATGAAAAATTATTTTGTAGATCGGTATGGGGCTATCCGGGATATTGATTTTACACCTATTTTTGAAGAACTGCTTCATCGTGGAAATGAGGTGTAAAGTTATGAGGAAGGAAACACGAAAATACTACTTTTCCGTTGAGGGAGAGACCGAACACTGGTATTTGAACTGGTTGCAAAATACAATTAATGCAGAATCGGATGCAAAATTCCGCGTCAAGTTGGACAGTCAAGTCCAGAAAGATCCGCTTGTTCGTATTAAAAAACTGACAATCTTGGGAAAAACTGAAATTACCCATATATTCGACCGTGAAAGTGAAGACGAAGTACATGTACAGCAATTTTACTTTTGAACTATGGATTATTCTCCATAAAGCGGATTGTAATGGTAGCCTGACCAATCGGCGCCAATACCTTGCTCCGCTTAATCGTGCATATGGGGAGGATTTTGAGAACCTTTTTCAGTATAAGCAAGAGGAGAAATTTAAAAGGATTCTCAGTAAACTGACCCTGGAAGATGTTCGTTCTGCTATTCAAAGGTCAAAAGTAATTATGCAGCGTAACCGTACAAATGGTTGTGTAGAACAGAAATATAAAGGTTACAGTTATTATAAAGAAAATCCATCACTTTCCATATGGGAGGTGGTGGAGAAAATCCTGAAAGACTGCGGACTACTTTAAATGTGATCGGTATGTTTGAACAGTTTTAGGTAAAATAAAAACCAGATAATAAAAAAAGCCGCCGGTATCTACCGACAGCTTATTCAGCGGAGATGGTGGGATTCGAACCCACGTGCCCAGTTAAGGACAAAACGATTTCGAGTCGTTCTCGTTATGGCCGCTTCGATACATCTCCGGACATACTGAGTG
>OBYP01000241.1_pt1 | contig 60300 bp, 49 predicted proteins | sample 1501461 | NCBI WGS metagenome assembly OBYP01 (sample SAMEA2580201, study PRJEB22360) | human gut metagenome | biome: human gut; feature: human-associated habitat; material: faeces | place: Denmark | collected 2008/2010 | reverse complement strand
GCCAGTCGTCTGCGAGGAGTTCAAGCCGACCAGACTGGTTGCGGGAAAAAGAAACAGTTAGGAATCCCCCATTTTTGAGTCCGACCGCACAGAACAGGGACCGGAAACAGAGGCCGCAGCAGAAACAGCCCTCCCCCAGCCCATGTCCCCACCCGGCCCACACACCATCCCCTCACTCCCGCCCGGGAAGGCACCCGGGAAACCGATACTCACCTCAAAGATATCCCTCACCAAAAGGAGGTTTTATGGTTATGGGGAAGTCTTTGTCTGATCGTGTGTTGGCGACGCCTTCTGCTTATGCGAGGCAGCATTATCTTTATGTGCAGGAGATCGGGACGCTGACGAGTATGGAGCCGCATATCAGCTCCAGGGAAAATATCAGTTCTTATCTTTTTCTGACGGTAATTCAGGGGGAGGGGTATCTGACTTACCGGGGGAAGAAGCATTTTATCCGGGCGGGGGATTGTGTGTATATCAACTGCCGGAACCAGTATGCCCACGAAAGTACGGCGGAGCATCCGTGGACTTTGATGTGGGTGCATTTTAACGGGAATGGGGCGGATGATTTTTATAAGGCTTATCAGGAACAGGATCGGGGGTCGATTTTTCATCCGGCCAATGCCGCGGCCTTTACGGATAGTTTAACCGACCTTTTCGGTTTGATGCAGGAGAAGCCTTCTTTGATGGAGCTGAGCGCACATAAATATCTAACGGATTTGATTACGCTTTGTTTTCTGGAAAACAGGGCTGAGGCCGGGGAGGGAAGGGAGCTTTCTCCGAAGCTGATGCAGGTGAGAAAGTACCTGGAGGAGCATTATCAGGAAAAAATATCGCTGGAGGAGCTGTCGGGGCTTTTTTTTATTAGTAAATACCATCTTTCCAGGGAATATAAGAAGAAGTATGGGATTACGATTGGGAGTGATTTGACGGGGCGGCGGATTTCCCATGCCAAGTCACTGCTTCGTTTTTCGGACAGCTCTATTGAAGAAATCGCGTTGTTGTGCGGTTTTGCAGACGCGGGGTATTTTATTAAGGTGTTTAAAAAGGCGGAAAATATGACGCCGTTGGAATATCGCCGGAAATGGTAGGCAGGGGAAAGGGATTCGTGGTAAAATAGTTGCAGCCGTGAGGGAACAGGGCGGCGGGATTTCAAAGGCATGGTTTGGATTCGGGAAAGGATTGTGTATGAATAGTGTGAAAGAAAGGCTTCCTTTTTTGCTGGAGGGTTATCTGGCTGCTTTTGCTTTGGCTAATATTGGGGGAATTGCGACTACGAATATAATAACTCTGGTTCTTTTTCTGTTGTGTTTCCAGTTTTTCAAGTATGCTGCCGGCAGGGAAAGGGAGTGCGCGCTTTCTGAGGATGGGAAGAAGCTGGTTCATGGGCGCAGCGCGGGGAAGCGGCGGACAGCGGCGTTGGTCCTGGGTATTTTTTATACGTTCTGTTATGTTGCGGCGGCGCATGGGGAACTGACCGGGACATTGGAAAACGGGCTGTTCCGGCTGATTTATCTGGGTCTGACGGCGGCGGGGCTGTTTTTGCTGTTTTTCAGGGGCTGCGGGTTTTTGTTTTTGCTGCTGGAGAAGCGTTCGGAGCGGATCCGGAGAATTGTGGAGGGAAATGCGAAGAAAGCCGGGACGGGGCAGGCGGACGGAGTGAAAAATTCGGGGCAGCCGTTCTGGCTGATTTTCCTGCTTCTGCTGGCATGCTGGTTTCCCTGGTTCCTTTATGATTTTCCCGGGGTAATGACGCCCGACAGCTTAAGCCAGTTCAGCCAGGCGGGCGGGCTTATCGGGTACAGCAATCATCATCCTTTTGTGCATACGCTGCTGATTCAGCTGTTTACCTCCCTGGGGAATGCGGTATTTCATGATGTGTATGCGGGGATTGCATGTTATACGGTTTTTCAGATGATTGCCATGGCTCTGATCGTTACTTATGGGCTGCAGGTTCTGTTCCGGCGCGGCGCGGGAAAAAAGCTGTGCTTCTGTTTCCTGCTTTTTTATGCCCTGGTGCCTTATAACGGGATTTTTGCTGTGACCATGTGGAAGGATATTCTTTTTTCCGGGTTGTTTCTTCTGTTCGTACTGAGCGTTTACCAGCTGCTGCCGCTCTGCTGTGAGGGGCGCAGGTTTGGAGAGAGGCCCGGGCTGCTTGTTTTGTTCGGCATAAGCGGCGTCCTGGTGTGCCTGATGCGCTCTAACGGGCTGTATGCCTTTGTGTTTTCCATGCCTTTTCTGGTATATGCTTTCCGAAGGCATTGGAAGATAATCTTACCTTTGCAGGTTTTGGTACTGGCTGTTGTGTTCCTGGTAAAAGGGCCTGTCATGGAGGCCTTTGATGTGGCGCAGCCTGCGTTTTCCGAATCGCTCTCCATTCCGGCCCAGCAGATAGCGCGGGTGGTTTATGAAGGAAGGGAGCTGTCCGGGGAACAGAAGGAGCTGCTGGGAAAAACCGTGGAGTATTCGGCAATTGCGGATTATTATCAGCCGGAGCTTTCCGATCCGGTGAAGGCGCTGATCCAGTATGGGCATCCGGAATATCTGGAGGCGCATAAGGGCGAGTATCTCAGGCTCTGGGTACAGCTGGGGCTTAAATATCCGCTGGATTACTGGAATGCTTTTGTGGATCAGACAAAGGGCTACTGGTTCCCGGATGCGCCGGGCCTTCTTACAAATGAAGGGATTTCCCCCAATGAACTGGGCCTGTCCTGGCAGCCTGTGCTGCGCGGCCAGGCTGTGACGAAAATTGTGGAGATCCTTTCCAAGCTGTATACTATTTTCCCGCTCTACGGACTGCTTTACAGCATCGGCGCATTTACCTGGGCGGCTGTGTTCCTGTTTGCCAACTGTCTGTTAAATGGGAAAAAGGAGAATTGGATTCTGTACCTGCCGTTCTTTGCCATCCTTCTTACGCTGTGCGCCGCAACACCGGTGGCGTCCGACGTAAGATATGCCTATTCGCTCATTCTGTCCATGCCGCTGTTGATACATGCAGGGCTTGAGATCGCCGGCCCCGGACCGGGAGCCAATGCCCAAAAAGCGGACCGGAAAGAAAACAGCAGGAAAAAATCTCCGTTCCAAAAAATCTCCGTTCCAAAGAAATAAGTAATTACAGACATCTGAAAATCACGAAATGAAAGAAGCTGCAGTACTGTTTGCGAGTACCGCAGCTTCCCTCATATCCTCTATATCTTTTACAGCGTCTTAATATATTCCGCAATCGCATCATGCCAGTCCGCAAACATAAAGTCCGTGGTCAGCTTAAACATCCTGTTTTCCAGTACGGAATAAGCCGGCCTGGGCGCGGCCGCGCCGTATTCCTCGGTGGTAATCGCCTTTACCTGCGTTGCCTTACCTGCCAGCCGGAATACCTCCTTTGCAAACTCAGCCCAGCTGCAGGAGCCTTCACAGGTTGCGTGGAAGGTTCCGTAATTTTCCGTAAACAGCAGCGCATTAATGGCCTTGGTCAGCTCAGCCGCGCTGGTGGGGGAACCGAACTGATCCCCTACCACCGTTACCATATCATGATCTTCGGAAAGCCGGAGCATGGTCTTGGCAAAGTTCTTGCCATCGCCGTACAGCCAGGCCGTCCTCAGAATAAAATACCTGTCCGCAAAATCCTTCACAAAATTCTCGCCTGCCAGCTTGGTGGAACCGTAAGCGCCATGGGGATTGGTGGCATCCGTCTCCACATAGGGCTTTGTCGCTTTTCCGTCAAATACATAGTCCGTGGAAATATGCATCAGCTTTGCGCCGGTCTCCCTTGCCGCAATGGCCAGGTTCCTGGGGCCGATGGCATTGATTTTAAAAGCCTTGTCATATTCCGTTTCACAGGCATCCACGCCCGTATGGGCCGCGCAGTTGATGATTGCATAGGGCTTTACTTCCCTTGCCAGCTCCATTACCTTATCAATATTAGTAATGTCCAGCTCTCCCACATCCGTGTTCACAAAGCTGATATCTGCCGCATCTTTAAAAAAAAGGTTAACAGCCCGTCCCAGCTGTCCGTTGCATCCGGTTACAATTATTTTCTTCATCGAAAACCTCCAAATTCTCCGCGGACAGAAGCCGTTTTCCTGAAAGTACGGGAAAATCTGCCTGCGTGGTTACATTTTTTCTTAATTATATCACCAAGACCGCGATTTTACCACAGGGTTGTTTTCAGGAATGTTTTCAGTAAAATTTTCCGGTATGTTTTCAGGAAAGCATGGGACAGGCGGTCAGACGCGGCGGTTCCCCAATCCGGACGATTGAACTATCACGGTCAGGCCAGAATATATAACGCCGGAATGCCCCATCAGAATCCGCTCTTTAATAAACGCCCGTAAATGCCAGGACAGGCGCCACCCGCGCGTCCGTGACCACAAGCTTAAGCCCCTTCGTTGGCGCCCCATGCAGCGGCACAATCCGCTTATATCCCACGGTCGTCCCTTTTTCGATCTGCTTCCAGCAGCCCTGTCCATCCAGGCAGTATACTTCAAACTGCTCCACGCGCTGGCTGAACCGGATCGCCTCCTGCACCACCAGATAATTAAGGCAGCGCTCCTCTGCCCAGGTAAACTCCACCTCCAGCTCACGCAGGCCGTCCGGATTGCCGAACCAGGTTTCCTCACCCTTCTTAAGAAGAACGCTTCCGTCCTTCCCATCCCGGTCTTTCTCCGGCTTTACGGTAAGTACCGCTTCCTCAGCCAGATTCCTGCCAAAGGACTCCCGGATGAAATCCCCCAGCATAAACAGGCTCCTTCGGTCCTCCTCCCGGATCAGTCCGTCCGTATCCGGAGGGATGTTCAGCAGCAGCGTACAGTTACCGCCCACGGATTTTAAATAGATTTCCTTCAGGTTTTCAAAGGATCTCACCTTATCGTTTTCTTCCTCATGATAAAACCAGCCGGGGCGGATGGATACATCCACCTCCGCAGGATACCAGATCAGATTCTTTTTATTCTTCAGGACAGCTCTGCTGCCCAGATCCATATCCGTGCTGACCAGCTTTTTCTGCCGGAATTCCTCGCTGTCCTCCTGCTGGCTTTCAGAGGCTACCTTCTCCGCATCCGCCAGCTCTGCGGCTACCACGCTCCATTCGCTTGGCCTGGTGTCCCCGGCCTCATTGCCGCACCATCTTACGTCCGGCCCGCAGCCGAAAATATTGGCTTCCGGCTGCAGACGGCGCACCACCTCATAATAGCGCTCCCAGTCATACACCTGTTTTTTGCCGTTCTGCCCCTCTCCGCAGGCGCCGTCCAGCCAAACGGTAAATACTTCCCCGTAATTGGTAAGAAGCTCCGTAAGCTGGTTTACATAATAGTCATCATAGGGCTTACCCGTACCATAGGTTTCCTGGTTTCTGTCCCAGGGAGACAAATAAACGCCGAATTTCAGTCCCGATTCCCGACAGGCGTCGGAAAGCTCCCTTACGATGTCACCTTTTCCCCCTTTATAGGGAGAATTTTTAATGCTGTGCTCCGTATATGCACTGGGCCACAGGCAGAAGCCGTCATGATGCTTACAGGTGAGAATCAGGCCCGTCATTCCTCCCCTGACCGCCGTTTCCACCCACTGCCCTGCATCCAGCTTCTCCGGATTGAAAATGGCGGGGGATTCCTCCCCGTTCCCCCATTCCCTTCCCGTAAAGGTATTGACCGTAAAATGAATGAAGCCGAAATATTCCAGCTCCTGATGTGCAATCTGCCTCGGCGCGGGCACCACGCGGGTAAGCCTCACATCCTCCCCATAACCGGGGTACAGCTCTTTCGTGTCCATCTTTTTTCCTCCTCCTTTTTCAAATCCATTCCGGCGGATAACAATACGGATAACAATTCAGGAAACATTCCGATACCTGAACCGTTGTCCCATTGTCCGCCTCTCCCACCACTTCCATTTCATAATCGGTCCACCTGATAGAATTTTTCAGGCCCAGCCTTACAAGCAGTTCATCCTCCGCAAATAATACCCTATACATTTTTCCTCTTTTCTTTGTACAAAATTGCTATCAACCCTTTATTTTTTTACCCATCCTTGTAAAGTATACCAAAAATGGAAATCCTTGAGAAGGCACATTTCCGTACGAAAAAGGCAGGCCAGTCAATTCCTTAATTTTCATTAAAGCATAGTGACAAGCCCTCCCTTTTTGACTATAATGGCAATTAGGGTTTATGAGTTTACACCGGCCCTCTTTTACAGAGGTCCGGGCAGAAAACGGCGCCTTCACGCAGGGCGCCGTTCTTTACCTGAGAAAAATCGTGAGGAAAGTGAGGATTTACAATGAAAAAACTGAGCGTATTACTCCTGGCAGGCATCTCCTGCGCCGCGCTCCTTTTTGGCTGCGGGAAGAAGGAAGAATCACCTGCGGAAGAAACGACTTCAGCCGCGGTTCAGGAAACACCGGAAAGCGTCCCCGTGGAAACAGAAAGCGAAACGGCAACGCAAGAAGCCAATGAGGAAGTTCCTCCCGAAGAAGGAATGGTGAGAAGCACGCTGACAAATGAATGGATTTCAGGAGACATTGCAGACCAGCGTCCCATTGCAGTGATGGTTCCCAATGATTCTACAGCGCTGCCCCATTACAGCCTTTCCAGGGCGGACATCCTGTACGAATGTCCCGTAGAAGCCAGGATCACCCGTCTTATGGCTGTTTTCAAGGATTGGGACCGGGACGACATGGATCGGATCGGCAATGTAAGAAGCTGCCGTGATTATTTTGTATATTGGTCCTTTGAATGGGATGCCGTTTATTTCCATTTCGGCGGTCCTTTTTATATCGCGCCTGTCATTGAGCAGAAGAGCACCAACAACGTCACCGGTGCCAATTACGGCGGCACCGGGAAAAAGGGCGTATACGGCAATGCCTATTACCGTACCTCCGACAGGAAGGCTCCCCAGAATGCTTACCTGAGCGCCAAAGGGGCAAATGAGGCCATGGACAAGCTGGGAATCTCCAAAACCTACCGGGAAGATTATTACAAACCGGATCACTTTAAGTTTGCTCCCGAATCCAGCCCCAACACCCTGGAGCAATACCAGAATTCATTTTCTGCAAGCAAGATTGATATGGCAAAGACCTACACCGTTTCCAAAACTTCTTTCGAATACAATGCAGAAGACGGGCTTTATTACCGCTTTGAATACGGCAAGCCCCATGTGGATGCCAGATTCGATAACAAGCAGCTGGCCTTCAAAAATGTCTTGATCCAGTTCGCTTATCAGGAAGTAAGGGATGAGAACGGTTATCTTTCCTTCCAGGTACATGACACCAAACGGGACGGCTATTATTTCACCAACGGCAGAGGCATCCATGTCAACTGGAAAAAGACGGCGGATTACGAACCGACAAAGTTCTATGATGACAACGGCAATGAAATTGAGCTGAACACCGGAAAGACCATGATTTGTATTGTAAAAGACGGAGATACCTTTGGCTACGACGAATAAAACTGTCCTGCCATGCAGCAAAGGCAGCGGCGGACCCGCCCAGCGGTTCCGCCTTACTCCAATCAAAGCCCCCGCTGCAAGCAACGGGGTATCAAACTTGCAGCGCTGCAGAGCAGCGGGGTATTTGACCCTCGCGGCAGTCGCCAAATATCCATGCAAGCATGGATACTTGGCTCGTTGCTCGCGGGAATAAAAAGTGCCGCTTCAGAAGTTTCTGAAGCGGCATTCTTTTTATCTTACCGCGCCTGCAGGCGCGTTCTGTATCAAAAGCCGGACTCTGTACTTATATTACAGGTAATTTATTATAAGTAATTTCGCAGCTTATACCTCGCAGCGGATTAGTGGAATTCTCCGGCATCATATGCCGCTTTCTTCTCATCCAGGATTTCCTGATAGCCTGCATCCAGATACTGCTGGCTCATCTGCTCATACATGGATTCGAAATCTTCCTCTGTGGCCGCCTTGGTAACAATCTGTACATAGGATTCTTTCCACAGCTCAGCAAGGTCGGAGGAGTACTCAGCCAGTGTTTCAATCGGTACTGTGAAGCAGGTATCCGGTGTACGGTATTCATCATATTTGTCATTGTAGGAAAGGATATCTTCAATGAGGTATTCATAGCCTACGGGGGCATTTACGTAGATGATGGATTTTCTCCATTCTTCTTCGGTTGCATACTGCTTGTTGGCATTTACCATGCACCAGTAGTCGCCATTGTCGTTATTGGACAGCTTCTCTTCTCCTGTGTAGCCGGTAGGAACCTTAACGCCTTCTTCATTTACTTCGTAGTTCTTGCCTTCAAAGCCGTTCTGCAGGGTATCGATTACGTCTTCCTGGCTCATCCATTCGATATACATCCAGGCTGCAATTCTTTCTTCGTCGGTAGCGTCTGCATTAATACCATAAATCATGCCGAAAGGCCAGTATTTACGTCCCTGGGGCTTGTCGCCTGCGGGTACTTCTGCAGCAGGGTCAAGAATCACGATTTCAGCATCCGGGTTCTGCTCAAGCAGCGGATCGATTACGTTTTCCTGGGTTCCTGCATTAATGTAGCATGCATAGGTTGCTGCCTTGCCTGCAACAAAGTTGGATTTGGACTGGTTTCCGTCGGTATCCAGATAGAAGTCAGGGTCAACCAGACCGTTCTGGTACTGATAATTCAGGTTTTTCAGATAAGCCTTGGTAGGCTCCCAGGTAAAGGAAGCAACTGCCAGGTCGGAGTTAAGAGCTCTGCCTTCTTCGTCATACGGCCAGCCTCTGAAGTTGTAGTCAAAGTTGAAGGATTTTGCAAGCAGCGGGGCGGATGCATAGCCATAGCCGGCTTCCTTGAATTTCATCAGCATGTCGTTGTATTCGTCAAGGTTGGTGGGCATATCGATTCCCAGCGCGTCCATCCAGTCCTTACGTACCAGAGTACCCCAGTTGGAGGATACCAGCTCTGTCCTGTTGCCCATAACTACCATCAGCTTGCCGTCGATAACGCCGTAGTCCTGGATGGTTTCTCCCATGGTTCCCCAGAAGGTAGGAGCGTAATAAGCGATTTCATCCGCATTCAGTTCCTGGTATGCGCCCTGGGAATAGTACGCCAGGATATTGGGATAATCATAGTGGAAAATAAAAGTGGGAGCGCTTCCTGCGGACAGAAGCTGTGTAAAGTCCTGTACCTCGGTGGAGCGGCCGATGGAAACAAATTCTACGTTTACATTATATTTGTCGCCGAAATTTTCCTGAATCCATTTGGTCCAGTAGTTGTCCGTGGGATTCCAGCCTTCCCAGCCTCTTTCATATACGGGAACCTGGAGTGTTACAGTCTCCGGGAATCCGGCGGAATAATCCGTAAATTCTCCGGCGGCTGCCGTATCGCCTGCCTCTGTGGACTCCGCTGCCGCTTCCGTGGACGCTTCAGCCTTGGATTCAGCGGGCTGTGACGGTGTTGAAGCGGTCTCATTAGAGCTGCCGCATCCTGCAAGGGTGCCGATTGCCATTGCGGAAATCAGACCAGCAGTAACGATTTTCTGTAAAGCTTTTTTCATTTTACTACCTCCTAAATTGTTTTACATTCATCCGCTTTCGCGGGAACTGCCATAGTTAATGGGTGCATTATCCCTTTACCGCGCCGATCATGGTGCCCTGTACGAAATACTTCTGTACAAAAGGATAGACACAGATAATAGGAATTGTTGCAAATACGATACAGGCTGCCTTCAGGATTTCCGGATCCGTTATGGTGGACATATTCACATCATTGACGGAGCCCTGGATACTTTCCGTAGCGGCCACAATCAGATAGTACAGCTTCAGCTGCAGGGGCCTTAAGGACACATTCTGTTTGATATAAAACATCGCGTCACTGTATGTATTCCAGCGCCCTACCGCATAAAACAGGGTCAGGGTTGCCAGAATCGGTTTGGACAGCGGGATAATAATTTTCCCGAGAATCGTATAATGATTCGCGCCGTCGATAACTGCCGATTCCACCAGGCTGTCCGGGATACTGGATTCCAGCGAGTTCTTCATAATGACCAGGTTATACGCGCTGAAGGCCAGCGGCAGAACCAGCGCGGACATTTTCTCCAGCATTCCCAGCTTGTTAATCAGTATGTAGTCAGGAATCATCCCGCCTGCAAAATACATGGTAAAGATGAAGAAAAAGTTGATGATTCTTCTGCCCCGCAGCTCCTTTCTGGAAAGAGGATACGCGGCGCACAGGGTGATTACCATACCTAACAGGGTGAAAAGGACCGTCATGATAACCGTTACAAAAAAGGATACGATAAAGGAATTATCATGAAAAACCTTAACGTATGCTTCCATAGTAAAGCCTTTGGGAAGCAGGAAAACCTTTTTGGCAATGACAAAGCTCTCCGAGCTGAGCGATTTGGCAATGACATGGATATACGGAAGCACGCAGCTGAGGCTGACAACCGCCACAAATGTATAGATAAGAATATTAGCAATCAGGGTGCAGACCCTTGATTTATTCCATACTTTTTTTCTTTTTACTTTTAACTGTTCCGCCATTTTTTCAACTCCTCCTTATACCAGGCCGTTCTCGCCCATTCGTTTCGCAATGAAATCCGAGGCAAGAACCAGCAGCAGTCCGATTACCGACTGGAACAGCCCTAAAGCTGTAGACTGACTGAACTTCATATCCTGGATACCCCATTGATATACCAGTACCGGAATGGTGGTGGTATATTCCGTAGCCGCGTAATTCATCAGCGCCATGATACGTTCAAAGGAACCTCCCATAATCTTGCCCAGCTGCATAATCAGAAGGACAACAATGGTACTCCGGATACAGGGAAGCGTTACATGCAGCATCTGCTGCCATCTGTTTGCCCCGTCCACCCTGGCCGCTTCGTACAGCTCCGGATTTACCGAGGTGATGGAGGCCAGATAAATGATGGTTCCCCATCCCATGGACTGCCACGCCCCTACTATAATGTAAGTGACAAGCCAGCTTGCGTTTTCCTGGAGGAAGTTGACCGGCGTGCCTCCCAGGCCCTGAATCAGCGCGTTTACCACACCTGTATTTACGGAAAGGAGCTGGTAAGCAAGGCCGCCGATGATAACCCATGAAAGGAAGTGAGGCAGATATAATAATGTCTGCGTAACCTTTTTAAATTTGAGGCTCCTGATTTCATTCAGCAGCAAGGCCAGAATAATCGGCATCGGGAAGCTTACCACCAAATCCAGTACATTTAACAGAAGCGTGTTCCTCAGTGACTTTAAGAAGTTTCTGTGATGGAACACCTTGGAGAATATCTCCAGCCCGACCCATTCACCTCCGAAAAAGCCATCCTTTATTTTCCAGTCCTTAAAAGCGATTTGCAGCCATCCCATAGGAACATATTTGAAAATGATACAAAACGCAAGCGGTATTAACAGTAATGAATATAGCTGCCAGTCCCGTTTAAAACAGGATGCAAAGCTTCGCTGTTTCTTCCTGGCATTTTTCACTGTCATCTTATTATCAGTTGCCACTGCTTTCTTTACAGCACTCATAATAATTTCCCTTCCTTCCCTTCCGCAACGACATTTCGTCTGCCGTTTTCTTGCCCTCAGTATATCCGTCATACAAAATTTTGTAAATTATCATTTTTGATAGCCGGAATCAATTTTGAGTGTTTAAAAAAAGCCTGAAAATATGGGCTTTTCCAGAGTTTATACTTTTTTAATTTTCTTTTTATAATTACTCTGCTTTCATTTTCAGCCTGATTTATGCCCAATTTTGTGTCATTTTTAAAAGTTAAAATCAAAAACCATACAGCATTTTGTATATGAAGTAATTAAAAAAGCCATATTCCACCATCATTTTGATGAAACATGGCCTTTATCAATAAAATTCCATCTACTTTTTGTCCAGGCTTCTTACCGCATTCGGGGTTGTGCCCTCGTATTTTTTGAAAAACCGGTTCAGGCTCTGTACATTGTGGTAGCCCACCTGCTCTGCAACCTCCTGGGTTTTCAGCTCCGTTGTCTGGAGCAGCCTTTTTGCTTCCTTGATTCTCAGGCGGTTCACGTAATCCACAATACTGATATCCCCATCCTCTTTCATCACGCGGCGCATATAGGAATAGCTGATGCCCATATTGGCGGCGGCCTCCTCAAAATCAATATCTTCCTTATAATGCCCGTCCAGATAGGAGGTGATCCGGTCATACAGCTTCATATCCTCTTTCTGCTCATCGCTTTGCTCCAGATAGGTCAGTATAGTCTGAATAAATTCCTTCAAAAAGGCTTCTATCTCCTCTATGGTATCCTTTTCCGCAATCGCCGTATAAGCCTTTCTCCCATTACCCAGGAAACGGGATATCTTCACCTTTTCTTCCACAAGCGCCTTGATAATCGCCCCGATCAGCTGCTGGTAAATAAGCACCACATTATCATAGGAAATATCCTCTATGGCCACTATCTGCTCCCTGATGCGCTCCAGCTCCTGATCAATGGCATCCATTTTCTTCAATCGCAGGTAATTGATGATTTTATTCTCACTGTCATAGGGATAATAGTATCTCTGGCTCTCATTTATCCGGTCATTCCAGAAGATGATCTGATCCTTGCCCGCTATAATCCTGTGCTTCATCGCCGCCGTGGCCTCCGCCAGGCATTCATTCAGATCATCAATATCCGCATGCACAGAGCTGACGCCGATAGTCATCGTATAATCCAGAATTTTTTTGAGTTCCTCCTTAAAAATTCCCATGCGTCCGGTTATAAAGGACGCCACTTTACGCTGATCATAGGTTTTGATGTTCAGGACCACCGCACAGGTGGTGGAACGGAAGCGCATGGCCCTGGCCGCATATCCCTCCTGGTTCAGGTTCTTATTGAAAAGATCCTCTATTTGCAGGAAATAATACATACGCTCGTCAGAATTATATTTGCGCAGCAGATCGCTCCCCCCATCCACGCTTGCCAGAAGCACCATGAAATGCTCATAAGGGAACAGCTTCTCCAGGTTTTCCTTTTTCTCGCTGGATTCCAGCGTCCCGGTAAGCATTTCGCGCAGGTGGAGCCTCTGGGCGTCAGAATTCCTTTTTTCCAGGATATCGTGGATCTGGCTTTCTTCGAACTTCATCTTTTCAAATACATCGTTCAGATAATATATTTCATTTCTCGGCGCTTCTTTATCCGTCATTTTACCGGCCATTTTCTCCGTCATGTTTTCCTTTACACTGTTGAAAAGCATACGGAAGGGCTTAAATATCCGGTAGGATATAAGCAGCACCAGAATCGTTTCCACTGCCACGGCCAGGATAATCATCAGTACGGCGCTGTAGGAAATTTCCTTGGCCTGCCTCATTACCTCCTCCTGATTGTAGGTTGCCACATAGGTCCAGTTGTTGAAGCTTGACCTTTTAAAAGCACATAAATAGCGTCCGTCCGCCTCTTCATAGCCGAAATGCCCCTTTTCCAGCTTCATAGCCGAAATCCGTTCCATGATTTTACGTTCCTCATCTCCGGATGAAAACAACGCCTTATCAGGATGGCAGATCACATTATTATTTTCATCCAGGACATAGCAGATCCCCTGGGCCTGCCTGGATGGATTCAGGAAATCACTGAGCTTCGACAAATAAATATTACAGACAATCGTGCCTCCTTTGGCTGAAATCAGCGGGTTAATGGAATATACATAAGAGAGCACAGCAACCTGGTTCCGGTTGCTCTTTCCTTCCTCAGTCTCCTGAGTGGTATACAGATTCCTCGCCACCCATTTCCCAGAAAGCCCCGGCTTCTCACTGGTCTCCTCCTCAAGCCAGTCCATGGGGGAATAGTTATCCGCCCGGCAGATCCCTTTATCTGTGGAGATTACATAATCGCTGTCCTCGCTGATATAAAAGCAGGACTGCACCATTTTTTCCGTACCGAACAGCCTGTTCAGATAGGACTGCGCTTCCCAGGCCGTTTTCACCATCTCAAAATCGGAATTCAGGATCTGATAGGAATTGATTTCCCCCAAATTCCTGTACGAGGCGCTGTTGGCAAACTGTATCACATTCCTGGAAAAGCTGTTCAGAACCATTTCCGTCGCCTTGCTGAGCGATTCCAGGTTATCTACCTTGGATACCGCAATACTTTCCTCCGAGTATTTCGATACACGATCCATGGCATAATAGGAAAACAAAGAAGTGGGAATGATCAGGACACAAAAAATCATTATGAAAATCTGCCAGAACAAAGAAAAACGTTTCATACCTTACCCCCTGCAGTACGATGCCTATTCATTACCGGCCTTTTTGTTAAAACAAAAACTGCTGTTACCATTTTAACATATGCTCAGTCTCCGAACAACCGCCAACATTGACATCCCTGACAGCGTAGGAAAACGCTGCCAAACTGCCGCCAGCCTCATTCCTTGGGATAAAAAATACCGCCGCACTGTAAATCGGCAGCCTCTTCCCAACGGAAAAGCTGACGCATTCACAGCGCGGCGGACATTCATTGCGGCAGCCCAGCCTGGACCGCTGCAATTATCCTTCTTTTTATCCTGCTTCTTATTCTGTTTATTATTTTGTTAATTATTCTCCTAATCCCAGTCTGTTGACTGCGGAGAAAATAGCCCTCACGGAGGCTCTTGTAATATTGGAGCTTACACCCACGCCATAGGTAACCCGGCCGCTGTCCGCATCCAGAAGATGGATATAAGCCGCTGCCTGGGAATTGGATCCGCTCTGCAACGCATGCTCTTCGTAATCAAGCACCTTAATCCGCACGCCCAGCTCCATCTGCAGTCCCCTCTGTACGGCATCAATAGGACCGTTGCCCACAGCGGTATACTGCTTCGTCTCCCCGTGATCCGTATACTCCACGGTCACCCTGGTATCAAACTCCGAATTCGTTTCCCCGGTCAGATCATCAATCTTCAGCCTGCGGAAATGAATGGGTTCCTTCTTATCCAGATACTCGGCACGGAAGGATTCCATGATTTCATCCGGTGATACCTCGCCCTGCTTCTCGGAAATCTTCTGAATCACATTCGCAAATTCCTTATGCATGGCCTTCGGCAGCTTAAAGCCGAAATAAGTATCCATAATGAAGGCAACGCCGCCCTTCCCGGACTGGGAATTAATGCGGACAATCGGCTCATATTCCCGTCCGATATCGGAAGGATCGATCGGCAGATAAGGTACCTGCCAAATCTGGCTGTTCCTTTCCTTCATCGCCTGTACGCCCTTATTAATGGCATCCTGGTGGGAACCTGAAAATGCGGTGAATACCAGCTTGCCTGCATAGGGGTGTCTGGCATCGATGGGCATCTTGCAGCATCTTTCATATATCTCTATAATTTCATTAATGTGCTCAATATTCAGCTGTGGATCGATTCCCTGAGAGAACATATTATAAGCGATGGTCAGCAGATCCACATTTCCGGTACGCTCTCCGTTTCCAAAAAGAGTTCCCTCCACTCTTTCCGCTCCGGCCAGAAGCGCCAGCTCCGAGCTTGCCACGCCGGTTCCCCGGTCATTGTGGGGATGTACGCTGAGCACGATAGTTTCCCTGTTTTTGAAATGCCGGTTCATCCATTCAATCTGATCCGCATAAACATTGGGTGTATTCATCTCCACGGTGGAAGGAAGATTTATGATCATAGGCTCTTCCTTCGTAGGCCCCCAGGTATCCTGGACTGCCGTACAGATTTCCAATGCAAAATCCAGCTCCGTTCCCGTGAAGCTCTCCGGGGAATATTCAAGAATAATTTTACCCGGGAACTTTTCGGCGCGTTCCTTCACCATTTTAGTGCCCTTCACCGCGATAGCAATTATTTCTTCCCGGGAAGCATGGAATACCACGTCCCTCTGCAGGGTGGAGGTGGAATTGTAAATATGTACAACCGCCTGTTTACAGCCTTCAATGGATTCAAAGGTGCGGTCAATCAGCTCTTCCCTGCACTGGGTCAGCACCTGTACCCGCACGTCATCCGGTATCAGCTTACGGTCTACCAGCTGACGCAGGAAATCGAACTCTATCTGGCTCGCAGCCGGAAAGCCGATTTCGATCTCCTTAAAGCCCAGCTTTACCAGGTACTGGAACATCTCAATTTTTTCTTCCACAATCATGGGATCGATCAGCGCCTGGTTTCCATCCCGCAGGTCAACGCTGCACCACACCGGTGCCTTCTCAATCTCCTTCCCCGGCCATTCTCTTTCCGGGTAATCAATTACCGGATTCTTCCGGTATCTCTTATAATTCAGCATACGCTACCTCCTGTACAAAAACAGAACCGTCAGAGGCTTTCCCGTCCGGCTCCCGGTTTCTTACTGTATAATTACGCAGAAATTATGCAACAAAACACTCAACTAATAAAAGCACAAAAAATCAGCCCTCTCTGGCTACCGGAGCATTTGAGTTGGGCTGATTAACCTATCTATCATTCACCGAGACCGCTTTCGATCGCATTGACCAAAGCCTTCAAAGCCTCTTCTTCATCTTCACCCTCACAGGTAAGCTCTATCTCATCACCACACTTCACACATGCACCAAGTACGCTGAGAACACTTTTGGCATTCGCCGTACTGTCTCGGAACGTAAACGTAATCAGCGATTTAAACTGCATCGCTTCTTTACACAGGATGCCTGCCGGTCTTAGATGCAGCCCTGTAGGATTCTTTATAACAACCTTCTGGCTTACCATGAAAATACCTCCTGTTTCTTCTGCCCTGCAGGGAAAGCACTCCCTGCCTGCATTAAGTATATCATCATTCTGCTTACTTCTCAAGGGCTTTGCCCCGCGTTTTATGGCAGTTTTTACCCTTCAGCGTCAAAGCATAATATTCTGAATCAAATCTGCCAGCTTATGCGCCTCTTCCTCAATCATCCTCTGATCCTTGCCTTCAATCATTACGCGGACCTTAGGTTCCGTTCCGGAGGGCCTGATAAGCACCCTTCCCTCTCCTGCGAACTTACGGTTAAGCTCATCAATTGCCCCGGCAATTTCAGGGTATTCCATATATTTCTCTTTCTTGTGGTTGGGCACCTTCGCATTCACAAGCGCCTGCGGCATAACGGTCATCACCTTTGCCAGCTCGGAAAGAGGCTTCCCGGTATCCACCATTACCTCCAGAAGGTGCAGCGCGCTTAACAGGCCGTCCCCGGTGGTATTCTCATCCAGGAAAATCACATGACCCGACTGCTCTCCGCCCAGGCTGGCTCCGATTTCACGCATGCGCTCCAGCACATAACGGTCGCCCACCTTAGTCTGTTCCATCTGCAGATGTTCTCTTTCTCCCATTTTAAAGAAGCCAAGATTACTCATTACGGTAGCAACAATGGTGTCCTTTTTCAGCTTGCCCTGATCTCTCATATGGGTGCCCACAATAGCCATAATCTGGTCACCGTCGATAATTGTGCCGTTTTCGTCCACCGCAAGAAGCCTGTCGGCATCTCCGTCAAAAGCCAGGCCTACATGAGCCTTTTCGTAAACAACTCTGGCCTGCAGCTCTTCCATATGAGTGGATCCGCAGTTGGCATTGATGTTCGTTCCATCAGGCATATTGTGTATGGGAACCACATTGGCCCCCAGCTCCCTTAGTGCTTCCACGGAAGTGTAGTAGGAAGCGCCCTCCGCACAGTCAACAACAATTTTCAGCTCCGATAAATTTACCGGCACCGACTGAATCGCGTGATTGATATATTCTTCCCTGGCATCCGTCCGGTATTTGATTTTCCCTACTCTGGAACCGGTAGGCAGCTCCACTCCCTGCATCCCATTGCGGATAAGGTCCTCGATTTCATCCTCCAGACTGTCCGGCAGCTTATAGCCGTTTCCGTCAAAAAACTTGATCCCGTTAAATTCCACGGGATTATGGGATGCGGATATCACCACGCCCGCTTCCACCTTGTACTTCTTGGTAAGATACGCTACCGCCGGCGTGGGAATGACGCCTACATAAACGGCATTCGCGCCTACGCTGCAGATTCCCGCCATCAGCGCATTGGCAAGCATATCTCCTGAAATACGGGTATCGCAGCCAACCATAATGGTGGGCCTGTGTTCATTTTCCTTTGTCAGTACGGTCGCGCCTGCCTGGCCAAGCTGCATGGCAAGAAGCGGTGTCAGTTCTTCATTTGCAACGCCGCGCACGCCGTCAGTACCAAATAATCTAGCCATATTTTCCTCTCATTCTGCCTTAACAACGGCTGTAATCTAATCTATCTGTCCCCGGCTGCAGCTTCATTTATTAATCTACAGCCGCATTCTCGGAAACAGCAGGCTTCCGGCTTATTCGCCGCCCTCTCCCTCTGCTTCAGCTGTCTTCTGTATATTCAGGCGGGCCTTCGCCGGCGCTGTCTGCGTCACTCCCGGAGGCAGGGTAAACGTTACCTCCGCCTCTGCACTTCCTTCGGCCAGTTCCGTCTGATCCGTTTTCTGCATCCATTCGGCAATATCAATAGAACCCGCCAGATTATCCACATTTACCTGATCCAGATTCACCTGCAGTCCCCTGAGCCTCAGGGATACACGGCTGCCCTCGTCCAAAGTGACGGTATAGCCCTCCGGCACATTCTGAATCTGGATTCTGGAAGCTGCTACCTCTCTGGTGATATCCACAAGAGGCTCTATCTTCACAGTAACAGCTACCTTACCATTGAATTCTTCCCCATTCGTATTAGTCAAGGTTGTTCCCTCAGGAAGATAATTCCTTACATCAATCAGCCTTGTAACATCCGCCGTAGCGCCTGTCAGATCCAACTCATCCGCAGGAATAACGATTTCGGAAATATCCTTCACCACACTGCTCTTACCTGCAATCGTCACAGTTTCAGGGGCACAGCTCACTTCACCCGTAGCCACATAACCGGCCGCCGGTTCTCCTGTTGCAGACAGGCTGACAGGTACGGTTTTCGTCTCCAGTATTGTTATGGAAACCTTGGAGGTATTCACGCTTCTGGTAATGCTGCTGTCCGTTACTTCCTTGCCCTGTGCATCCAGCAGCCTGATTTTTTCCGTAATATTTATGCTGTCCGTCAAATCGCTGACATCAGCCTCTACCACCGCTTTTTTAACTTTTTCCACCACTGATTCAGGCCCTGAAATCTTCATGGCATTTCCGTCGGTTGTGGTAACCTTACCCACGATAAAACCATCCGCAGGCTCTCCTGTCTGTACTATTTCTATTACAAACTGTTTTTCCTTCTTATCTTCAACCTCCAGCTTCATGCTGTCTACGCTTCCGCTGATATCCTCTATCTGTTTGTCAATATATTTATTTACAGACAGCCTGATCGGCACTGTGTTGGTAAAGGACAGCTCTGAAAAATCAGCAGTCGCCGTAATGTCACTCACATTGATATTCTCCAGGACAGAACGGCTGGCACGGACCGTCACTGTAACCGTATCCGTATCATCAAGCACCTTGTAAAGTTTATTTTCATCTGTCAGAAGATTCGTATTCCTTGTCTCGACCCTCACATCCCGGAAAACCTTCCGTTCCACCGGGTCATTGATATTGACAGCCACAAGCCACAGCAGAATGGAAAATATCACCGCCATAATTTTCAGGCCAAGATTATTCCAAAGCTTATTTGTTTTTTTCATTCTTCGGCCATCCTTTCCAGAGCCTGTGTTCCTTCTCCTCCACCGGTTTATTCTGTATTTTCTTCAGCTGCTCCTCCAGTTCTGCAGAAGACAGGCCGCGGTAAAGCACACCGCTGTATGCCACGCTTATTTTGCCCGTTTCTTCGGAAACAATTACGGTCATGGAATCCGTTACCTCCGAGATACCCACGCCAGCTCTGTGACGCGTTCCCAAATCCTTGCTCAATGACATATTATCTGACAACGGAAGGTAACAGGTTGCGGAGGTAATCCGATCTCCGCGTACAATAACAGCACCGTCGTGAAGCGGTGTGTTGTGTTCAAAAATATTAATCAACAGCTGGCTGGTAATGATGCCGTCCACTTCGATTCCTGTTCTTTCATACTCCGTCAGGGGATCGTTCTGCTGGACAACAATGAGGGCGCCGGTTTTGACCTTGCCCATCTCCACACAGGCCTTTGCGATTTCATGGACCGTCTTATCGGAAAAAAGGCCCTGTTCTGTCTTTCCGATTTCAAAAGGCAGCAGGGATGCCAGAAATTCCTTTTTTCCCAGCTGCTCCAGCGCCTTACGCAGCTCCGGCTGCAGCACCACGACCAATGCAACCGCACCATACATAACCACATTCCTGGCTATCCACAGAATGGTATTCATCTCAAAAACGGCCGCAAGTATGATAAATACCATAATCAGCACAACGCCCTTGAAAAGCGCCCAGGCTTTTGTATTCTTTATCCATACCATGATGTGGTAAACGAGAAAGGAGATGATGAGTATCTCCACAATATCCGTTATCCTCAGAGATGGTACATGTGCAAAATATTTGTCTGCAAAGGTCTTAATCAGTTCCATATCCACCCAAACCCGCTATTTCCGCGCAGTGTCTCTCGAATGCGTATGTCTGGCATTTCTGCTGTTACGCTGCGTGGTAATCTTTTTCACTTTTTTCTCAGGCGTGGCCACCGTCATTTTGGGCACCGCCTTTACATAATAATAATACTCGTCATCCTCAAACTGCACCTTTTCCGTCCGGGAATAGTCCAGATTGAACCTGAAAAACTGTACGACAAACGCTGCAGCCATCGCTGCGATGCTTCCCAGGATTACACCCCCGATGGAAAAATTGGCGTCATAAATCAAATCCCCCACCATCAGGATTACGATATCCAGTAAAGCCCCTGCGACAATGGCAATTGTCCACGCATAATCCACGGAAAGCTTCCTGATCAGATAAACCATAATCACCGTCACCGCAAAAGCGGCAATAATAATCAGCATGGCCCTGTTTCCGAAAATACCGTCAAAAATATCACGGAACCTCTGGATTACGGATTCTGCCTCCGAAGAACCCAGTATGGAGGCATTGACATTCATATAGGTAATCAGATAATATACGATCACCCCGCAGGCTACGGTAACTGCGGCAAAGGGATTGCCCAGCAGACCGGCCACAAGAGGAGCCGCATAAGGGATCTTAAACGCAAACAGCATGGGAGTCACGATAACAAGGACCGCGCTTCCCGGGGAAAAACGGAAGTACAAAAGAAACATCAGTAAAAATACGACCAGCGCGGCAGCCGCGCATTCCAGGGATACTTCATAAAGATGAAGCGTTACAAATCCCGCCGCGACGAACAGAATAAAGTTCTTGGGCATAAAGGAGCAAATCAGAGCCACCACCAGCACCGCCGCCGCATTATCCAGCTGGCTCATGAATCCCAGCTGGCTGTTAATCATCAGCATGGAAACGAGCGCCAGGAGAAATTTCAGCACCGGCACTATATATTCCTCATATTTTACATAAAAGTTCCTGATATATTCTCTTACTACAAGTAATGATGTTGTCATAAATGTCCCTCTCAAGAATTCATGGCAGCCGCCCCGGGCAACAGGGGCCCACTCCCTTATTCCTCTTCCTCAAAGCCGTCATCCTCACCGCCCGAAAGCAGATCCAGCTCTTTGTCAAATTTAACCGTTGCTCTCAGGGCAAGGCCGTATCTTCTCTGGCTGATCACAAAGGCCGCCAGCAGATACACTCCGCAGAGCGCCAGATAGGCAAAGCCGAACTTTTTCCCAAGCCCCAGCAGATCAATGCTGTAAAAATCCGTCATCAGGCTATCCATCTCATAAACAAGATAAACAGCGAAGAGGATACAGAATGCAATAGTCACTGCAATCCAGGTCTTCAGCATCTGGAAGCCGACATAGTCACCTCTGAAATAACTGCAGACGGCCAGATTCTTCCTGCCGTCACCCGCCTCATATGCGGCCATCTTCGTCATAACCGCCACTTTATCCTTATTAATCATACCTACATTCCTCTGCCAATTGCCAGTGCTGCAAAATACACATGCTTCACACCTGCTTCCCTGCAGGCCTGTGCCACCGCGTCAATGGTGCTGCCGGTAGTGTATATGTCGTCTATAATTACAATCGTATTTAATTTTACATCATTCTGTACTATTTTAAAAGCTTTTTTCAAATTATTTTGACGCTTTGTACCCTCCAGCTCCTTCTGCGGCCTTGTATTCCGGGTTCTTTCCACGAAGCCCGTAAGAACCGGGATATCCAGCTGTTTCCCCAGTTCGGCCGCCAGCAGAGCCGCCTGGTTATACCCTCTTTTTTTCTCCCTCGCGGGGTGCAGCGGCACAGGTACCAGCGCATCCGGCTTCCATGACAGTATTTCCCTCCCCAGCCGGCCGGCCATGTCCTGCCCCAGAAACACTGCATATTCCTGTCTTCCGCCGTATTTCAGGCGGTACAGGGACAGCCTTATACTGCCATAGGAATACAGTGCGGCCCCTCTGTCATATATATGCCTTTTAGACCCGCAGTCATAACAATATTCGTTTTCTGCTTTCTCAAGCTGTTTTCCGCATTTCCGGCATCTTGGTTCTTTTATGTAAACCAGTTTATCCCTGCACTCGCTGCAGATATATGCGTTGGAAGGCTTTACAGGCCTGTCACACACGGGGCAGCGTCTGGGAAATGCCAGATCCAAAAGCATTTGCGGTAGTGTACTCCATACATTTTTCTTCATCAGGCTCCTTTAAGCCATGACTTCCTTAATCCTCACATCCAGGCTTGTATAGCGCCTGGCCTCACTTTCATTGGCGATCATATCCTGCACCACCTGCCTGCTTCCCAGGATCGTCACACAGCTTCTCGCCCTGGTCACGCCCGTGTAGAGAAGATTCCGGTTAAAAAGCATTCTCGGGCCGCCCAGCAGCGGCATGATAACCGCCGGATACTCGCTTCCCTGGGACTTGTGGATGGTGATGGCATACGCCAGCTCCACCTCTTCCAGCTGGGCGAAGGCATAAGAAACACGTCTTTGCTCATCAAACTCAATCGTTACAGTCTGCCCATATTCATCGATCTCCTTCAGGATTCCCATATCCCCATTGAAAATCCCCACACCATGATCCACAGGTATCCCGTATTTACTCACGATTTCCCATTCCAGCTGATAATTGTTTTTCGTCTGCATCACCTTGTCCCCTTCCCGGAACAGCGTGCTACCGGACTGATACTCCTTCTTGGAGGCGTCCTTCGGGTTCAGATAGGCCTGCAGAATCTGATTCAGTGCCTCCACTCCCAGATTACCCTTACGCATGGGCGTCAGCACCTGGATATCAAAAGGCCCGGACTTCACATATCTGGGAAGCTTTTCCTGAATCAGCAGAATCATATGCTTATAAATAACCTGGACATCGCTGCGTTCCAGGAAAAAGAAATCCCTGCTTTTATTATCCAGCGGAATCTCCTGGCCGTTATTGATTTTATGGGCGTTGACCACGATATCGCTTTCCCCGGCCTGGCGGAAAATCTTTTTCAGCTCAACTACGGAAAAGCTTCCGCTGTCTATCAAATCACGGAGCACCTGTCCCGGTCCCACAGACGGCAGCTGGTTCACATCCCCCACCAGAATCAGCCTGGTTCCCGGCGTAACTGCACGCAGAAGCGACTGGAACAAATGAATATCCACCATGGACATCTCATCCACAATGACCACATCCGCTTCCAGTGGATTTTCCTCATTTTTCTCAAAACGGGCATTCTTACCGTATCGGTTCTCCTCCTCCAGCATGGCGCCGTTGAGCTCAAGCAGACGGTGAATGGTGCGCGCTTCATAGCCGGTGGCTTCCGTCATCCGCTTTGCCGCCCTGCCGGTAGGCGCTGCCAGAAGGATATCCAGCCCCTCCGCCTCAAAATAACGGATCATAGTATTGATCGTGGTTGTTTTTCCCGTTCCCGGCCCTCCTGAAAGGATAAAAATACCATGCTTAATGCTTTCCAGAACCGCCTGCTGCTGCAGCTCCTCCAGTTCAATGCCCAGTCTGCGGGCCAGCTTTTCTATCTCCGCAAGCATCTTCTCTTCTTCAGAGGGAAGCAGCTCCCCGCCGAAAACCATGCTTACATTCAGCTCCTGCAGCATACGCGCACATGCAAGCTCCGCATAATAAAAGGAGGATGCATACACCGATTTATTTTCTCCGTCCTGCTTCACCATGATTTTTTTATCCATGGCCAGGTTGGGAATCTGGATGCTTACATAATCCTCCTGCAGCCCCAGAAGCACCGCCGCCTTTGCAGTCAGCTCCTGATAAGGAAGGAAGGTATGCCCGTCCATGGCCGCCAGCTGCAGGGTATACAGAATGCCGCTCCTGATACGGAAATCCGAATCCGTGTGGATGCCTATTCTTGCCGCCAGCTCATCCGCTCTTTTAAAGCCGATGCCTTCTATGTCCTCCGCCAGGCGATAAGGATTTTCCTCCAGTACTCCATAAACCTCCATGCCATAGGTATTATATATTTTAATGGCAAGCGTATTGGAAATGCCGAATTTCTGCAGGTAAATCATGGCCTCCCGCATACCCTTCTTTTCTTCCATCAGGGTGCTGATTTCCATGGCCTTCCGTTCACTGATCCCTTTGATTTCAGCCAGCCGCTCCGGTTCCTGTTCTATGATACGGAAGGTATCCTTACCGAATTTTTTTACAATACGGGCCGCCAGAGACGGGCCGATCCCCTTGATGGCGCCGGATCCCAGATAGCGTTCGATGCTGCTTTCATCCTCAGGGGCCACAGCTTCATAGCTTTCCACCTTGAACTGGCTTCCGTATACCGCATGCTCCACATAGCCGCCTGTCAGCTCCAGATTTTCGCCCTCATCCAGGGCGCGGAAGGTGCCCACGCAGGTAACCTCTTCGCCTTCGGCCACCAGCTCAAAAACCGAATAACCGTTTCCGGTATTTCTGTATATAATGTGTTCCACGTAACCTGATATTTTTTCCACCGGTAAACTCCTAACATCTCTGTTCTAATCAGACCGGGTGTCAAAAGGGCTACCCCGACGGAGTAGCCCTGAATCTATACCTTGTCAAATACTGCTTAAATTTCGTCCTTATATCCTACCAGGAATTCCACATATTTACCTGTGCCGATTGCCACTGCTGTCATGGGATCCTCTGCGGTCATGGTGTTGATTCCCGTCCTGTCGGAAATCAGCTCCTCCAGCCCGCGCAGAAGGCTGCCGCCGCCGGTAAGCACGATTCCGCGATCCGCGATATCCGCAGCCAGCTCCGGAGGAGTTCTCTCCAGCACGCTGTGGATGGCTTCCACGATCTGCAGGGTAGGCTCCCTGAGGGCTTCCTCCGTTTCCTCGGAGGAAACCTTCACCGTTTTGGGAAGGCCGGTTACCAGGTTACGTCCCCTGACATCCATAAAATCAGGTTCGGGACGCTTATAGGCGGAACCAATCTTTATCTTGATATCCTCTGCGGTTCTTTCGCCAATCAAAAGGTTATGTTTTTTACGCATATAGCGTACCAGTGACTCGTCAAAATCATCACCGGCAATCTTAATAGAGGCGCTTACTACCGTACCGCCCAGTGAAATTACAGCGATATCCGAAGTACCGCCGCCGATATCCACAATCATATTACCGCAGGGACGGGAAATATCGATGCCTGCACCAATGGCTGCCGCAATCGGCTCCTCTATAATGGAAACCTCGCGTGCGCCTGCCTGATAGGTTGCATCCTCAACAGCCTTCTTCTCAACCTCTGTTACACCGCTGGGAACACAGACTGCGATCCTGGGCTTTCTGAAGGTCTTCCTGCCAAGCGCCTTCTGGATAAAATGCTTCAGCATCTTTTCAGTAACTGTATAATCGGAAATAACACCCTGGCGAAGCGGCCTTACCGCAACAATATTGCCGGGTGTACGTCCAAGCATCAGCCTGGCATCCTCGCCGATGGCCTTGATTTTATTCGTGTCTCTGTCAAACGCTACTACGCTGGGCTCTTTCAGAACAACGCCCTTTCCTCTGATATACACTAAAATACTGGCGGTACCCAGGTCAATTCCAATATCTGTATACTGCATAATTTCCTCCATTCCAAATGAAGATGGCGCGGAAGACTGTCCAATAAATCCCCTGCGCTTCCTTCTGCCTCTATTATATTATGGACCATTCTTTATGAATCAAGCATATATTTTACAAATTACGTAAAATTGCGAAATATCAATGAAAAAAACCTGTCGGACGCAAGCGTAAAATATACCGTCTGTTATTATAACCTAAAAACGTTCTTATGGAAAGTCTTTTCATAAAAATTTAAAGAATACACCGCTTTACCGCATAGTTGCAGGCGGCAATACAGAATCAGGGCCTTGCAGCGCGAAATATTAACGGTAAAACGATGCATTCCTTATAATCTATTGGTTTTTTCAATCTGCCTGGTTCATTTTTCTCTGCATCCAGTTTACAGCAGAATTTCTAAGCGGAAATTTTATGCAGTTTTCTGTTCTTACATAATTAATCCATCGGCGAGTGTTTCGCCTTATCCAGCATCTTCCCTACATAATAGCCGGTATAGGAGCCTTCACAGGCCGCCACCTTTTCCGGCGTGCCTTCCGCGATCACGGTTCCGCCGCCATCTCCGCCTTCCGGCCCCATATCTATGATGTAATCCGCAGTTTTGATCACATCCAGGTTATGCTCAATAACGATTACCGTATTGCCTCCGTCGGCCAGCCGGTGCAGTATTTCCACCAGCTTGTGCACATCCGCAAAATGAAGGCCTGTTGTAGGTTCATCCAGAATATAGATTGTCTTTCCCGTACTCCTGCGGCTCAGCTCCGTAGCCAGCTTGATCCTCTGAGCCTCGCCGCCGGAAAGGGTTGTGGAGGGCTGTCCCAGCTTGATGTAGGAAAGGCCCACATCGTAGAGCGTTTCTATCTTTCTGCGGATACTGGGAACATTTTCGAAGAAGCCAACCGCTTCCTCCACGGTCATATCCAGCACGTCAAAAATACTTTTTCCTTTATACTTAACCTCCAGAGTCTCCCTGTTATAACGTTTGCCGCCGCAGACCTCGCAGGGTACATATACATCGGGCAGGAAATGCATTTCAATCTTGATGATTCCGTCGCCGCCACAGGCCTCGCATCTTCCGCCTTTCACATTGAAGCTGAATCTTCCTTTCTTGTAACCCTTTGCCTTGGCATCCTGGGTGGACGCAAACAGATCACGGATCATATCAAATACGCCGGTATAGGTGGCCGGATTGGAACGGGGCGTACGGCCGATGGGGGACTGATCAATATCAATGACCTTATCCAGCTGGTCGATTCCTTCGATTCCCTTATTTTTCCCGGGTATTGTTCTGGCTCTGTTCAGGTCGCGTGCCAGTGTCTTATAAAGTATTTCATTCACCAGGGAGCTTTTTCCCGAACCGGAAACGCCGGTTACACAGGTCATGACTCCCAGGGGGAACTTCACATCAATATTCCTCAGGTTATTCTCCGCGGCGCCCTTTACCTTAATCCATCCCGCAGGCTTCCTGCGTTTTTCGGGAACCGGAATGGAAAGCGCCCCGCTCAGGTACTGTCCCGTGATGGATTCCGGTATATTCATCAGCTCCTCCGCCGTACCGCAGGCAACCACCTCACCGCCGTGAGAGCCTGCGCCGGGACCGATATCCACGATATAGTCCGCCGCCAGCATAGTATCCTCGTCATGCTCCACAACGAGAAGCGTATTCCCTAAATCACGGAGATTTTTCAGCGTGTTCAGAAGCTTATCGTTGTCACGCTGATGCAGTCCGATACTTGGCTCATCCAGGATATAGCATACGCCTACCAGGCCGGAGCCAATCTGGGTTGCAAGGCGGATACGCTGCGCCTCGCCGCCTGACAGTGTTCCCGTAGCTCTTGACAGGGACAGGTATTCCAGTCCCACATCCACCAGGAAACCGACCCTCGCCCTGATTTCCTTCAGGATCTGTTTGCCGATAAGCTCCTGCTGTTTTGTCAGCTGCATATTATCCAGATATTCCTTCAGATTGCGGATGGACATGGAAGTAACCTCGTAAATATTCCTGTCGCATACCGTTACGGCCAGCGCTGCTTTTTTCAGTCGCATCCCCTGGCAGACATTACAGGGAGTAATGCTCATGAAAGTTTCATACTCCTGCTTCATAATATCTGACGCAGTCTCCCTGTAGCGGCGCTCCACATTCTTAATCAGCCCCTCAAAGGCCACCGGATACACGCCTTTTCCCCGCTGTCCCTGATAGAAGACCTCCACCTCACGGCCGCCGGTTCCATGAATCAGGACATCCTTTATCTTATCCGGATACTTTTCAAAAGGGGTATCCAGGCTGAAATGATATTCCTTGGCCAAAGCCTGCAGGATTGCATTGGTAAAGCTGGAAGTATCGTTGCAGGACTGCCATCCCATTACCGCAATCGCGCCTTCATTGATGCTCAGCCGTTTATCAGGAATCATCAGATCCACATCAAATTCCATCTTATAACCCAGGCCGAAGCACTCCGGGCAGGCGCCGAAGGGATTGTTGAAGGAAAAGCTTCTTGGCTCGATTTCATCAACGCTGATTCCGCAGTCAGGACAGGCGAAGCTCTGGCTGAAGGTCATGGTTTCCCCGTCTATGACATCCACAATAAGCAGTCCGTCTGTAAGCGCAAGCACGCTTTCAATGGAGTCCGTAAGGCGGCGTTCAATACCCTCCTTAACCACCAGACGATCCACAACGATTTCTATATTATGCTTGATATTTTTATCCAGCTTGATTTCTTCCGACAGCTCATACAGGTTTCCGTCCACTCTTACACGGACGTAGCCGCTTCTTTTGGCGCGCTCCAGCACCTTGGCATGCTCGCCCTTCCTGCCCCTTACTACGGGCGCCAGCAGCTGTATCCTGGAACCGTCGGGCAGGCCCATAATCTGATCTACCATCTGATCTACCGTCTGCTTTTTAATTTCCTTTCCGCACTTGGGGCAGTGGGGGATACCGATCCGGGCATATAAAAGACGGAAATAGTCATAAATTTCGGTTACGGTTCCCACTGTAGATCTGGGGTTTCTGTTGGTGGATTTCTGGTCGATGGATATCGCCGGAGAAAGTCCTTCGATTTTTTCCACGTTGGGCTTTTCCATCTGTCCCAGGAACTGTCTTGCATAGGACGACAGGGACTCCATATACCTTCTCTGTCCCTCCGCATAAATTGTGTCAAATGCAAGTGAAGATTTTCCCGAACCGGACAATCCGGTCAGGACTACCAGTTCATTTCTGGGTATATCCACGTCTATATTCTTCAGATTATGCTCATTCGCCCCACGGATTTTTATAAATTCACGGGGTCTCATCTTTATGCTTTCCTGTTCCATGCTCTGGTCTGTGCTCCTTTCAAAGCAGGCCGGACCCGCCGGCCCGCGCCGTATTCTTTCCTAACCATCCTGTTTCCGGACAGTTATCCTTATTCCTTCATTTTTGCCAATGTTTTCTTAAGCTCTACCATCTTGTCACGCAGTTCTGCGGCAGCTTCGAAATTCAGATCCGCAGCGGCCTGCTTCATCTTCTTCTGGATATCTCCAATCAGCTTCTCCAGCTCCTTCTCGTCCATGGACTCAGGATCCTTTTCAAAGCGTACCTCTTCCTTGGCGATTACCTTCGATATACTGATCAAATCACGCACGCTCTTTTTAATGGTCTGCGGCGTAATTCCGTGTTCTTCGTTATATTTCTGCTGGATTTCCCTACGCCTGTTAGTTTCGCTGATGGCGGCATTCATGGAATCCGTCATGTTATCCGCATACATGATAACATGCCCTTCCGCATTTCTGGCCGCACGGCCAATCGTCTGTATCAATGAAGTCTCTGAACGCAGGAAGCCCTCTTTATCGGCGTCCAGGATGGCTACAAGGGAAATCTCCGGGATATCCAGGCCTTCTCTGAGCAGGTTGATACCCACAAGGACATCGAATACATCCAGCCGCATATCCCGGATGATTTCCGCCCGTTCCAGCGTATCAATATCAGAATGCAGGTACTTCACCCGGATTCCCACCTCACGCATATAATCGGTTAAATCCTCTGCCATACGCTTTGTCAGCGTAGTCACCAGCACCTTGTTGTGTTTATCCGTTTCCTTTCTGATTTCACCGATCAGGTCATCGATCTGTCCTTCCACAGGGCGCACGATAACCTCCGGATCAAGCAATCCGGTAGGACGGATAATCTGCTCCGTACGCAGCAGCTCATGCGCCTCTTCATAAGCGGAAGGCGTTGCGGACACAAAAAGCAGCTGATCAATATGTGATTCAAACTCTTCAAAATTCAGCGGCCGGTTATCCAGCGCGGAGGGCAGTCGGAAGCCGTAATCAACAAGCGTCATCTTCCTGGAACGGTCGCCCGCGAACATTCCTCTGATCTGGGGAATGGTAATATGGGACTCATCTATCATAATCAGGAAATCATCCCCGAAAAAGTCAAGGAGCGTCATAGGCGGTTCACCGGGCTGCGTGCCATTCAGATGCCTGGAATAGTTTTCAATACCGGAGCAGAACCCGGTCTCACGCAGCATCTCAATATCAAAGTTAGTCCTTTCAGAAATACGCTGTGCCTCCAGGAGCTTGTCTTCTCCCTTAAAATACCGGATACGTTCTTCCAGCTCCTGTTCAATATTATCACAGGCTATATTTATCTTTCCCTGTGAAACCACATAATGGGAGGCGGGGAAAATAGCGATATGCTCCAGTGTAGCATGCAGCTTCCCGCTCAGCGGATCCACCTGGGCAATCCGATCAATCTCGTCCCCGAAAAATTCCACCCTTATCAGGTAATCGCCGCCCTGCGCCGGATAAATCTCCACGCTGTCCCCGCGGACACGGAAGCAGCCGCGGCTTAAATCCATATCATTTCTGTCATATTGTATGTCTATCAGTTCCCGCAGAACCGCATCCCTGTCCTTCACCATGCCGGGGCGCAATGACACAATCATGTCCTTGTATTCATCCGGGCTTCCCAGACCGTAAATGCAGGACACGCTGGCCACCACAATGACATCCTTGCGCTCCGCCAGCGATGCGGTAGCTGACAGGCGCAGCTTGTCTATCTCATCGTTGATGGAGGAATCCTTGGCAATGTAGGTGTCTGAGGAAGGGACGTAGGCTTCCGGCTGGTAGTAGTCGTAGTAGGAGACAAAATACTCCACCGCGTTCTCCGGGAAGAACTCCTTGAACTCGCCGTAGAGCTGTCCCGCCAGCGTCTTATTGTGAGCAATGATGAGGGTTGGTTTCTGTAATTGCTGGATGACGTTGGCCATGGTGAAAGTCTTGCCAGAGCCCGTAACCCCCAGCAAAGTCTGGAATTGGTTGCCTTCTTTGAAGCCTTTTACCAGAGCTTCGATTGCCTGCGGCTGGTCGCCGGTGGGCTGGTATTCACTGTGTAATTTGAACTCCATATTGTGTTTTTACCTCCTTGGTGACCCTGAAAAAAGTACGTCTATTAGGCAGAAATTCGTAATCTGAATCATTTTCGCCCTGCCTAATAGACGAACTTTTGCTATTTTACGAATGAAAGTCACTAAAACCTATTTTTCGAAACGCCGCAACACTATATAAAACCTGGTGGAATTAGTATTCCTAAAGGTCACTAAACGATACAAAGACTGCCTAGCAGTCCTTTCATCACTCGGAACATGCTGTTCCTCGTTGAATTATAACATGGACAGTTCAAAAAGTATAGCCACAAGACGGAACATTTGTTCTTTTTCTTGTGGCCTTTTTCTTGTGGCTATATTTTCCCATTTCTATTCACTTTATATAAGGTAATCTTTCGCCGAAATCATCACATCAATGTTTTCGGTGACAAACGCCATCTCCTCCGGATCTGGTAAAACCTCACCTATAAACGGCTGAAGCTCATCCACACAGTCGGCAATATTACTCCGGTTATCGCCATATACAACCATCGTAATCAGCTCTTTGGCATGTTCCATCAGTTTCGATACTGCCTTGGGATTAAAGTCATTCTTTAATAGTATGGTATAAAAGGCGCTTCGTAAATCATGTCAGCGAATATCTGGAAGATGATTTTCCTGCAAAAGCTGTTAGTAATACTTCCAATGAAAATCTTTACTCCGGGGCTTTTCATAAGTGGAACAACGCAAGTGTCATAAAGTGCTTACACTTGTTTAAACAAACGGTTTCTCAACATTTTATGAATTATATTACTTCTTGTTACATATAATAATACCCTACTGGAGGTATATTATGAAAAATAATATTTCATATTCCCATCTTTATGATATGCTCGGCGAAATATATACTATTTTAAAAGCACAAAATTACCCCGATGAATATCTAGAAGCACTACAAAACTCTCAAAAGGCATTGCTAACTTTAGAATTACTAAATATATCTCGCTATACTCCCTCCGATTGACTAAATATTTCATTATACATTGGTTGCATATCTAATGGTATCTCACTTATCGCCTTATGAATACGTAACTTAATAATAGTAGCGCTTGCCTGTACACCGACATATTTTCCATCTACACTCACACATCCTGGAACTAAATTAACCAGCAAATTTAGCCACTCTGTAACATTTTTAGTGGAATACTTGGTTCCTAATTTTCTATTCAATTCCCTTCTTACAACTTCTGTTACTGGAGCTTCAGTATCTGTTTTCTGTAATTGATAGATTACATCAACTAATTCATAATATGGCGGAGTTTCAACATCCATTTTTTCTACGTTATCTATCCATTGATGAACTTCATTAGGTGAAAAGCAATTTTCAAAAAGATCTCTGATTTTATCCAGCCCTAACTGTTTTGGCGTTACCATCAGTAACAATTTTATTAAATCTTTTGCAGTTATCATTGTCACATGTTCTCTTTTAGACTCATTAGATATTGCACTTTCATCATCTTTAGAGCCTTGATAATCAATCGCTACTTCCATGCAATAATCAGCGTGATATTTTTCTTGATGTCTTTTCAAACCAGACAGATGAGCAGTACCTGCTGCAATACTTTTTTTTGACGTGCTTTTCGCATCATATGTCAGTGAATAGCCTCTTGGGTTTCCATTATCATCATACCCAAGAAATGCCTCTGCTTTCCCATCTGGCTCGTTATTTCCACCAATTGGGGTTACTTCAAATCCTATTGCAGTCAAAACTCTTTCAATAGCATCTTCTAATCCACTTGGATTATCTAATGAGTCTTTTAAAAACATTGCCACTGCTGGAATCCCTTGGCGATCTGATAAAGCAAGCTGGCGTAATGTTCTATCTCTTCTTCTAATTATTCCATTGACAATATCCTCATCTAAACCTATCTCATACAGATGTGCTTCAGTTAACACTTCAGTAATTATCATACTTTCCAAAGGAATCATATTGCTGTTTGCATCAATATAATTTGCAACATATGGATGCGCTTTGTTAATAACTAAAGTTCTATTTTTAAGATTTAATTTAGCTAATGGGGCATCTATTGTGTTAAAATCCCAAGCAATATTTTCTATTACCTGCTCTCCCGTTTCCAAATCTTTTTCATATAGATTTAATAATTCATCTTTATCTTCCTCATCTAGCTTTTCTATTAAAATAGGATTAACTATCTGAGATGAATAATAATTTTGAACAAAATCATATATAGGTTTTTTGGACGTCAAGTAAGACGTTTGTGCCATTCTTGATGAAATTGACCTTTTTTGCTCAATTTGAATTTGTTGGTCAAAATAATACTTTTTTACTTCATTATTAAATTTCTTCTTTATGTATTCCTTTAGCTGAGTAAATGGTTGTGAATCCTTTACTGCCTCTCTTGTAGACGTTAAATTATTATCTAATTCATCTGCATTTATAATTATTCTTGTTCGATTGAACGCACCATGCGAAAATGCTTCCATTCCAAGCAATGGATCATCCAAATTTATCAATCTTTCTCTAATACTCAAAAAAATGCCATGACTCCGACCTAATTCCGATGACTTTCCCTCAACCAACGAATCTTCGTACAGAACGAACTCTCCATTAATACCTGATAGGTTAGGCATATCCACAAAATATATCTGATTACCATATTTATCTGTTTCTTCCCTACATTCGACTCCTGTAATTTTCTCAGCAGTCAAATCATCCTTTCCAATTATCCACTTTTTCATAATAGGAACTTTTATTTTTGAAGACTCAATTAAAGCACCATTAAATTCTAACTGAAATCCTGGATTTAGTGGCAATGCAGTACTTAAAATCCATTTTAATCGTCCTATTTTAATTTCCCCTGCTTTAGGTTTTAATTCGGTCATCAAAGAGACTGTCCATGATTCTTCTGCGCCTTTATCAAATAATGAAAAACTCAACATATCATTCTGAATGTAATATGATAATAAAGTTTTTGCCTCCTCCTCACTAACCTGACGTTCTGCTATAAATAGGCTTTTATTATCTTCTTTTATCAAATTGTAATCCATTGTAGCTAATATATATTTATTTTCTTTCTTAGAAATATAAGTTAATTTTCTAGCCAATATATAAGTCGCTAATTTACCTATACCAAATTGTCCTATTTGTAATCTTCGGTTATCCCTTTCATTATTATTTCTTTTAGACGATTCACCAATTTTCCATAAAGCTTTTAATTCAGATGGAGTTAATCCTTCTCCATTATCACAAACCCATATATACGCTCCCTCAACAGTCAAATCAGATGGAACATAAACCGCAACTTTACTTGCAAACGCATCATAAGAATTACATATTAATTCTTCAAACGCTTTATTAGGACTTGAATATAAACCAGCCGAAAACAATTCAATTATTCTATGGCTTATCGTCACTTCAATATCATCTATTTTCGTTCCCGCAGTATCTAAATTCATTCCTAAAGCCTCCCACTAATAATAAATTCTTCATGATATACTTTGCGTTTTGACTTGTCTTTTGAGAACTTACCAGTTTCATCCCTATAAGGTATACAAATCCGTTTTGATATTGTTCTCTTCCCAATTTTAATATCATGGAACTTATTTTTTTCCAATACCTCTACAAGATGTCTAGAATTTTGTATCTTTACGTTTTTATATTCTGTATCACCTACAACAAAAAAAACCATGCCTCCATCTCGTAACATGCCATAACATTTTTCTACAGCATTTTGCATATCTACATAATATCTAGCTACCGATTTTACTTTGGACATGGGCATCCCAATATTTATTAACTGCTCGCAAATATTTTTCCCTGTATTATTCAAATTTTTCATATCCATAAAAAAAGCATCACTATTATATACACTACCAATGGAACCCCTACGTAATGTTCTATAGTCATCTGCATAGCCAAGCCACAATGATGAAAGTTGATGCAAATCGGCATACTCATAAGATGTAACATAAGGTGGACTTGTTATTATTAAATCTACTTTAGGTAAATTTTCTTCATTTAAAAAATTTGTACATTTAATAATCGTATTCGCATTAGCAACCTTTATTTCTTCCACTGCTTTAATAAATTTATGTAAGTGCATATCAAACTGCCCTAAAACATCTATCTCTTTTTTATTAGGATCTACTTGCGGTTTTATAGATTTAGTCAACCACTTTGAACAGGCTTTCAAAATAGAAGAAAAAATACATTCGAATGCCTCTCTATATTTTCCTTCTGGAATTTCACAAACAATTGCATAATGTAATTTATACAAAACACAATACGATTTTTCATAATACCAATATTGAAGCCTCGCATTTGCTCTCAAATACAAGTCATCTGGAAAATCCAAATTTTCTATTTTTATCTTTATTCTTTCATAATAATACAAGATTTCATCTACATTATATGTATTACTTTTAGTTCTTGCTATTAATGTAGCTACTGGATTGATATCACATCCCCAAAAATCATATCCATGTATCTTAGCCTCTAATGCAACTGTTCCACATCCACAAAATATATCTGATACATTTTTAATTTTTACACCTTCATTTTGAGCGTATTCAAATGCTTTCCAAGCTATAAATGCTGGAAATTTTGCTGGATATGAATGAATTGTATGCATTATCAGCTCACTATCGTTGCTATCGTTCCAATCACTATCAATATTTACTGCTTCGTAATCGAATTTTTCTCCCACTTTGACAGGAACCATATTTTTCAACCTCATTTTCTATAGCATTCAGATTTACTTAGTTCTTCTTTAATTACACCACTTTACAACTTTACAAATGAATCACCTGTTTTAAAGCTTAGGTAAGCCGTTTGGAATTTATACTGGTTTCGATGTTTTTCACCAAAGTGGCATAAAATATCTGAGCCCGTATCTGCTCACTCAGTACAAAACGGAATTCCTGAACACTTTCATTGCGGAACTCCGCAAAGAGTTCGTCCTGATAAGGCAGTAACTTCATTGCACAATAACTGATATTGATTATGTTCACCAGCATTTCAATTCCTTTACGGCTGCGTGCCATGTAATTACAGAGTGACCAGAACGTTTTCTGCTCATAGTAACTAACTTCGATATTCCACCGCATTGAATAGCAGAATAATGGTATATATTTCATCCAGCCGCTTCCTGTCTGGTTCAGAGGTGCTTTCTCCTGCCATGCGCAGAAGATTTGCATAGTCTCCAGAAATATGGTGCTGGAAAACAGGCGTCTTGTTCCACCGCTTTTCTCGGTGGAAGTTACATAGGCAAGAACTTCCCTGGAACCAAAGATATTGGTCAAAACTCGGCGTACACCCGTATAATAATCTCCTATTCTTTCATCAGAGAGCACAAAGTCATTTTCTATAGACAGACGTTATCCATGCTTTGCAGGTCTGCCCCTCCGGCCAGTCGGTGCTTTAGAAAGATCATACAGGACAAAATCGCATCGTGCATTCCCAATCAGATTGAGATTTGGATATTCGTCAACGATGGAAACAAGTTTTTTCTTCGCATACCAGCTGTCACATAGAATGATAACATCTTTTTTCTTCCTGAAGTCTGGCATTACCTGACGGATCATGGAAGCCGCAAGCTCCAGTTTTGAATCCGTTTTCTGCCACACCCGGTATACGAGTGGTACAGAAAGATAGGATACCTTACTGTTATTCCATACCGAAACACAGAGCATGACACTTACAAAACAATGACCCTTCAAATAGTTTGAACCATTATGGGCAGCATGGTAAAACAGTTTGGAGACATTTTCAAATTTCTCTCCGAATTTGGAGATCATAGTATCATCAACACATAAAAATACCGGTTGAGATTTTAGAGTATCCTGAATCAGATTCAATGCGATTTTTGCAGTAACATTCATAAATCTGGAATAGTCAGCTTTAGCATAGGAACAGGCGTAATAAAATACATTCAAAGATTTTTCAGTAATACCAGAGAAAAAATGGCGATACAGGGAGCGGATGGAATCGGCGGATTCCAATACAAGTATAGAAAGGACTAATAAAAACAGGGTATCAACCGTAGGTGCAGAAAAAGTTTCAAAATAAATATGAAAATACTGATAAAGTCTATCCATTAAATTTTTTTGTTAATAAAGTTGTAAAGTGGAGTTTAATGATTAAACCTCCAATAATCTTTTAATGTATTATCCCTACTTTCCACTAATTAACTTACACATTTTTCTTTTCATGATTTAAACTATATATTTCTTTTATTATTTTTGATTATCGCTAGTAAATCTTTTATAGTACCTCGCGATTCCAATTATAACAAATACAAAAACTTTACACAATATATGGCCTTACTTTTAAAATAGATTTATAGTGTGAAAAAAAGTAGAGGACAGCCAAAAAGTGGCTCACTAATCTAAGCTGTCAAGAAATGGCAACTTTTTGAAGTGTTGATTTTCGAAAATAATTTAAGAAGCTATTGGTTCTGGTGGTGGATATAATCCTTCACGTTGTAATAGCTTCATAGCCTGCTTGATAGCTTTTGTTTTTTGTTTTTCAAGTAAAGCTTCAGGCATATCGATTTTGTATAAGTCGCTTGGATTCCATGCTTCACCAGTTGATAACATCTGGTAGATTGCAGTAAGAATCATTCGAGCGACAGCAACTATGGCTCTTTTCTTGCCACGGCGTTTCATAAGAGATTCATATTTCTTTTTGTAGTAAGGAGACTTTTCGGATTTAACGGCTGCATGAGCACATTGTACCAATGCAGGTTTGAGGTAAACTCCAGCACGTGCGATCCGAACAGATTTCTTCTTGCCACCAGATTCATTGCTGCCAGGGACTAAACCAGCCCAACAGCATAAACGTTTAGAAGAACAGAATTGAGACATATCAATACCTGTTTCGGAGATGATAGTGATTGCACTATCACGTTTAACACCCGGAATAGTCATTAGGAACTGGATAGCATTTTCATAATCAGGATCAGAAGAAATCATAGATTCTATCATAGAGTCTACATCATTGATTTCAGCTGTGATATAATCCATATGTGCACGGACGAGGCGCATACGATATTTCTGGGAATCAGTCATCTGATATCCTTCAATGGATTCAATCACAGCATCTTCTTTGGATTTGAGACGTCTAAGAAGCTTAGAAGCGATTTCTTCATGATTGATAGAATTGTCAGCCTGCTCAAGCAGGTAATCAATAATGGATGTGGATGACTTCCCAAAGATATCGGAAACAACAGAATCTAAAGCGACATTACAAACAGTAAGCGCATTCTGATATCGATTCTTTTCACTGGAACGGCAGGAAACCAATTTGTAGCGATACCTTGTATATTCTCGTAAAATACGGATTTTCTTGCAAGGAATGTAGCTGCCTTTCACAAGTCCGAGACGGAACAAGTCCCCAATCCATTTAGAATCTTTGGTGTCATCTTTGTTACCCTTCACAGCTTTTACCCATTTTGGATTAGCAATGGTAACATTGATTTCATCTTCTAAAAGATTAAAGGCAGGAACCCAGTATTTCCCAGTGGATTCCATGCAGACATCATGGCAGTCATTTTCAAGAAGCCATTACTTGAACTCAAGAATTGAGTGGTTGAAGGTGGAAAAACGTTTCTTTTGATAAGAAGGTTCGATACCACCAGTAGTCTTGACGATTGTGGCAACGAGAAATGATTTGTGAACATCGACACCACAACAGGTTAGGTAAGTAACTTTCATAGTCATACTCCTTTCGTGAAAAAGATAAGAAGCCATTGACTGAACTGCCACACAATTTAACCAAGGCGTTAAAACAATTCTTAGTGTACGGGCTCATGGCGCCACTTATTTGTGCTTGAAAAGGCAGGACTTACACTGATTAGTATGCTGTCTAAAACGAGAAAGAATTTACAACTCCTCCTCCCGTGCTTTGTAGTGTAGCTTCTTGAAGCTATTATCTCATGGAGTGGAGGGCTTGAAAATCTTTCATTACTATTTGTGCCGCGCCCGAAGGCGCGCGGAATGGAGATTAGTATGAAATTTTATTGAGAAGAGGTCTAGCTGATAATTGATCTAATACTTTTTCTTTACGAATGAAGGTCACTTGTCCACCTAGTCCGCCTGGTGTTATTCCGTCCATATAGTCCACAAAATATAGTATAAATAGCACTAAACAACACCAATCAGTAGTGGTCGGAATTTCATTTCATAGTAGGAAACGAAATACTCCACCGCATTGTTGGAAAAAAATTCTTTAAATTCTCCATATAACTGGCCTGCTAATGTCTTGTTATGGGCAATAATCAAGGTTGGCTTATTCAGGGCCCGGATAACATTGGCCATGGTAAAGGTCTTACCGGATCCGGTAACACCAAGTAATGTCTGAAACTGATTGCCTTTCTGAAAACCTTTCACCAGTTCGGCGATGGCGTAGGGCTGATCACCGGTTGGTTTATATTCTGATACTAATTCAAAATGATCCATATTTATCTCCATATTGTGCAAATCTATTACACTAAGTTTAAAGGATATTAACGCATTTTATTGCAAAAAAAGCATTTTAAAACGCATTTATTTTATAATACAATCCAGCGACCAGACTTTTTGCTACCCTCATGTTTAATCTGTCCAGATTCAACCATCTTTTTTATAGTTCTTTTCACACTGGATAATGAAACTCCTATTATTTCTGCCATTTGAGGTTGACTGATATTTGAATTCATTACTAAAATATCAATTATTCTTTTTTCAAGCAAAGTTTTCTCATACCCAGTTGAATTTATCGGTTCATTTATCGGTTCATTTATCGGTTCATTTTGGATTTTTGAACCGTTATTTCCCTGTGATAATTGCTTCTGAACGAATGGCAATATTAAAATCGTTCTATCCGGATTATACTGCTCTTCAATCACTGGCGTTTCCCAGCCCTGTGATTTCCAAACATCAAAAATATCTGGCACCCCACTACCAGCACGCTCACCGATTCCAATGATATTAAACATCTTCATCAGCGCCTTATTTCTAGGATCAGATATTCCACCTTTCAGCATCTGGTTTTTTCCGGTTCGGATATATCCCGGATTCTCCATAATCACATGCTCAGCATCTTTCCGAATCACAATGCCACGTGGCACAAAAAAGTCTGTATTAGTCAAGCAGTTGGCAAGTGCCTCTCGCATTGCCTTATGCACTGGTATATCATCAATTCTGGTAATTCCATCCAACTTGAACGGAATCTTTAGATCTTTTGTGATTTTGCTGTTCACACGAAAAAAGAAGCCGAATAAATTTCCTGTCCAATCACCAGAGCTTGACTGCAGACGATCGGTCCATCTGATTGTTGGATCAAGCATTTCTCTATAATCCAAAAAGTATTCCTGATACTCGTAAAGAATCTTATACTCCTCGCCAAACATCAAAAGGCCTGCTCCGGTTGGACGAATCCGTTTATCGGTACGTGATTGTCTGGCAGCCCCAATCTGCTCTAAATACTCTGCATCCGAAAGTTTTTCCCACACATGATTTGGACGCAGCGCTACATGTCTGCTGCGATAGGCATGTATGGTATCCAAATTCAAATCACTGATTTCCAACTCATCCAACACCTTCATATCCGATGTTTCTTCTGTCTGATCTCAAAGCATGGCACGTACTTCACCTGGAGTGCAATGATAATCACCCTCTCCATTTCGTCGGAATGTTCCGCCAAATAAATTGTCATTCAGGTAAACCGGTTTTTCCTCACGTGTTGCCTGTGGCACATGAATAGACATAACAACATCGTCATGAATCTCATATGCTTTTACATCCTCATCTGTAAGCAGGTTAATACTGACCTTCTTTCTATCATTGATTACATTCCAGAAATCCTTTTTCAATTTTTCAATATTTTTAAACCGGTTGTTGCAAAACTACCATCCTCACGCTCAATTACACCAAGCAGAATTACCCCGCCATAACAGTTTGCCATGGCAGAGTACGTATCCCATAAGCTATTTGGCAAACCGCCTCTTGTTTTTTTTGCCTCCAGGCGATAATTTTCCCGATAATCATCAAAGTGTTTTATATCAAAATCTATCTATCTTCACCTGCCTCTCTTCTATTTTTTCAACAAATAATTCTCTCATTTTCACTGTTCCCAAATTCATCTAACAATTCCTTCGATAGATTTTTCAACAGTTTTTTTCGTACATCTAACCTCTGATTAAATTCGCTACATGCGTGTAGCGAATTCATATTGCGTTCCCCATACGTTCCATATCCGTTTTATAGTCAAAAGCATAATCAGATATTGTAATTTTGCAACAACTGCTCTATCTTAGTTTTTAACTTTTCTATTGTAATAACATGCGGCTGCGCTTTTGTTATTCCTGTTTCAATAATCTTTACATATGCTTCTTCTATATCTTTTGCATGCTGTACGGCTTCTATTTCATCTGTATAATGTTTAAATATTTCCTCAATTTTACACTCAAATAAACATCCATATATCTCCATGCACTCTAGCAACAAGCGATAGTTAATTTCCTCTCACGAGATTGTCATGGCACACTCAGTTGCATCTCCCCGACACTCGCATTTAATCTGCGGTAACTCTCCTTTCAGAATAGGTGTATTAAAGATAACGCCAATCCCAAATTACCCATATATATCCCATTTATGCCCTTTTATCAAAATTTTTCTGGTTCTTCAATTTTTCCAAATCTAAATCCATACGAGATAATAAAGGTAAATAATATAACTTCATAGCAGTAGACAAAATACTCCACCGCGTTATTTGGAAAAACTCTTTGAATTCTCCATATAGCTGGCCTGCCAATGTTTTGTTATTGGCTATGATCAAGGTTAGTTTATATTCTGAAACTATTTCAAAATGATCCATAAAAGTCCTCTTTTATGAATACATTAGTTATTCTCTTCTTCATAATCAGTAATATTCTTCTTACGTAAACCTCATTATATCAGAATATAAAAACAAAGTACAGAGAAACATCGAATGTTTGTTCTATACTTTGTTTTTATTTCATCAACATATTTACAACAGCTTTTTTAATTCTGCCTCTGTATCAGTAAAGTGATATAATTCATACTCTTCATGAACAGAAGGTCTACTAATAGTAATAGGTGTAATTTTACCATATCCAAGATAATACTAATTCAATTATCATCTATTTCTTTGTTCCATTTGGACGAAACCCTATCATTCCATAGCGTCCTTCCGCACATAAAAGGTTCTGCGACCAGTTCCGCATTTCACAATGACCTCCTCATCGGTAAGTCGTTTCAATGCTCCCAGCACAGCAGAACGGCTTCCGCTGGGACAATCAGCAATCACTTCTGCGCCGGTAAACTTACCAATTTTTCCGGTCACATAGGCTTTTACCACATCATAGACCGTGCTTCGATTACTGTCGGATACCAAACCTACTCTGGCTTCAAACTCAGTATAGCAGGCAAGAATCATCTGAAGCATATACTTAATGAATGGCGTGGGATCATTCTGTTCCTCATGCCATCCTGCATCAATGCATTCCAGTACACCGTAATAGACATCTTTGGTTTCCTCTATCTTCTTTTCAACACTGATATACTTACCCACCTCATAGCTATTTTGATAGAGAAGTAACAAGGTGAGCAGTCGGCTCATTCTTCCATTTCCATCATTAAATGGATGGATGCACAGAAAGTCGCAGATAAAAGTCGGAATCAGAATCAGAGGGTCTATGACCTCCATGGCCAATGTCTGACGATAGCTTTCACAGATGGCCCCAATCGCTGGTTCTGTTTCATAAGGGGCCAGCGGAGTAAAGCGTGTCACTACAGTTCCGTCTGGTTTTGTCTCATTAATATGGTTCTGTATGTTCTTAAATTGACCGCCATATGACAAGCCGGCATGTTTTAATAAATCACGATGGGCGTCCCAGCTCCACAGGCTTCTGCCACACATATAGTTCCTGTTTTCCTTTATATTCATGTATTTTGGCAACATAAGTAAGAATTTCGCTATCCCACATCCGGTCTGCCAGTTTCATATAATCAAATGTTCTCATATCCGTACCCGTCTTTGACAGAATCTTTTCGTCCAGCCTTTTACCCTTTCGTCCATATTATAGTTTAATATGGACGAAATATTCAATAGGTAGATGAAAAAATAAATGGACAGGCTCAGTTATGCAAGAGCCCCCCTCATATAGCTTTCATTAACCAGACAGCCCAGAAAGCAACGGCACAAGAGCAGTACCAATCGAGGCTTTTTTCTTCTCTGACAACAGTTCAGTGCACCGGGAATATTGGTGCAAAAACAGTCGTTAAGCTGGCCTATAAGACCGTTTTTGCGCCATCCTGAACCCTTACAATACTACTTATAAAATTTCTTTCTGATCTTTCTCATTTCTTTCCAGACATTATCCCCATAATTACTTACCAAAACAGAAATCATGCCATTATTAGGATTATATTCAGAAAGAAAACTCACACCAGGGTCACAGCCCTGAAAGTAAACAAAATCTTTGCCACATGGATTGTCAATAATCCATATCCCATAGCCATAATAGCCTTCTTCGGCATCAATACCGTCCCCGCTTTGCTTAGTAAACATTTTTGAGAGAAGCTCCTTTGAAATAAGTTTTCCGCTCAATAAATTCGTCCAAAAGCTAAGGATATCTTTTACCGTGATAAACGCTCCCCCTGCGCCTGTTCCATTTACATCAACAGAAAAAATATTGGTACGGTAATCATCTGTGTCAGCACAATAAATATAATTATTTGCACATTTTGCCGGTAATCTGTCCAGTGCATAGTAACCCGTTCCGCTCATACCGCATATATCAAAGATATTTGTCTGCAGATATTTGTCAAAATACATTTCCGTTACTTTTTCGATTATTGACGCAAGCAGCACAAACCCTGAATTATTATATTGGAATTTTTCACCCTTCGGATACATCATAGGCTTCTCTATAAACAACGGGAGCAGGTCATTGTTATGTCTGATTTTGTAATTAGGAAAATCAACCCATAAATCCTCGTATTCGTCCATAATGCTTTCATCAAAATAATCCGGGACTCCCGAAGTATGATTTAATAATTGTTCTACTGTCACATCTGCATCTATATCGTGCAAATCAATATCCAGCAGTTTTCCTAATGTATCATCAAAATTCAGTTTCCCTTGTTCAATTAACTGCAAAATGGCTACCGCAACAAAGACTTTTCCTGCTGATGCGCTTGCAAATTTTGTTTCCAACGTATTTGGAATTTCATTGGCCAAATCAGCAAAGCCTGATACATTTTCTATTATCACCTTACCATCTTGGACAACGTATATATTACCTCTGAAATCACTGTCAATTATTTCTTTTATATCCATAATCCACCTCGCTGAATCGCTTGATTTTATCAATCCTGTTCTTTCGAAGCCTTCGAATAACCGCTTCGTCCTCAACTTCAATTCTTCTACTCAATATTTATATAAAAACAGAGCTATGATACCGTACCCATTGTATCACAGCCCTGCACGGCAAACACGTGCGGCCAACAGTTTACTGCCCATCCCCCAGCTTCCCGTTCATTACTTCAATCGCCTTATTCAACTGGTTATCCACACCGTCATTATAATAAGCTTCCCCGTCAAACTTCTCCTCAATATCCGGTGCAATACCGATTTTATGGATATTGTTCCCATTCGGGGTATAATAGTTGCTCACGGTAAGCTTTACAGCCGATCCGTCAGAAAGGGAAATAATCCGCTGCACAATACCCTTTCCAAAGGTCGTTGTGCCCACCAGCGTTCCGATTCCATAATCCTTAATCGCCCCGGCCAGGATCTCCGAAGCACTGGCGCTGCCGCTGTCCACAAGGACTACCAGCGGCTCCTTTATCTGGTTTGTTCCATCGCAGGTATATTCCGTCCTTTTCCCGTTCTTGTCTTCCGTATATACAATCAGGCCTTTGGGAAGGATCTCGCGGGCGATATCGCAGACCGTGTTCAGATTTCCGCCCGGGTTTCCTCTCAGGTCAAGAATCAGCCCCTTCATTCCCGAACCGCGGCATACTGCCAGGGCTTCCGTAAACTGATCCAGGGTTACCGTGTCAAACTCGGTAATCTGGATATATCCGATGTTGTTGTCCAGCATCTTCTGGTTAACAGTAGGGCTTTCCACCTTTCTGCGCACAACGTCAATTTCCAGATAATCCGACTCACCCTCTCTGATAATGGTAAGATGCACCGTAGTGCCTTCCTCGCCCTTTACCTTGCTGACTACCTGCGTCAGCTCCAGTCCCTGGACCTCTTCCCCATCCACCTTATAAAGAAGATCTCCTGCCCGCAGCCCGCTTTCCTGGGCGGGCGTACCTTCGATAATCCCCGTCAGGCGGGGCAGGCTGGTGTCCGCATCAATGCCGATATAAGCGCCGATGCCATAATAGATACCCTCAGTTTTGTCCTGCAGCTCTTTCAGTTCCTCAGCTGAATAATAAACGGAGTAGGGATCTCCCAGAGCTTTAACCAGCCCATCGTACACGCCTTTTTCCAGTGTCTGTTCGTCCACGCTTTCCAGATAATACTTTCCTATGGTATCCTCCAGCAGCTTCAGCTTATCCATAGTCCGCTGATTGGCAACAGTATCGCTGCCTGTGTTTTCTGCCGCGCTCTGTGACGCTGCCTCCTGCGCTCTTGACGCCTGAAACAGATTCCAGGCGGAACGCCCCATAAAAACACCGCTTAAAATCAGCGCTGCCGCCAGTACTCCTGTAACTATCCCTCCCAAGAAGCTTTTCTTATTACTCATCGTTAACCTCGATTCCTGCGGCTGTCAGGCCGTTTTACTAAATGTTTATCCGTCAGTGGCTCCGGAAAATAAAAACCGGGCTGCAAGCTTTATCCGCTGCCCCCGCCCGGTTCCAAAGTTTACGTCCTGTTCTAGTATATAGTAAACTATTTTAAATAATTCCAGGGGTTTACATATTCCCCGTTCAATCTCACACTGAAATGCAGATGAGGTCCGGTGGAACGTCCCGTGGAGCCTACCGCTGCGATCTGCTGCCCTTTGGTCACCGTCTGCCCCTGGGAGACATTCAGTGAGGAAGCATGCATGTAAATTGTATAAAGCCCGTCCCCATGGTTGAGCATGACGTAATTTCCCATAGAGCTGTTATATGCGGCGCCCACCACGGTTCCGTCATAGGCCGCCAGTATCGGCGTACCGCTGGCCGCTGCAAAATCCACACCGTTATGGAACTTCTTCACACCAAGCGTCGGATGGATTCTGTAGCCGTATTCATCTGAAATCCTCTTATAAGAAGTAAGCGGGAACTGGAACATGCCTCCGTCATAGGTCACCTTCGGCTTATTTAATTCCTCCAGCTGCTTTCTTTCCGCCGCTGCCGCCGCTTCCAAAGCGGCGATTGTGGAATTCTGCGCCGCAATATCCGCTTCATATTCCTTGATGGCAGCCTCTTTATTGCTGATATCGCCCTGAAAAGCAGTAATCTGCTGTTCCTTCTGGCTGATCAGCGTTTCCAGGCCGGCTTCTTCCTTTTCCACCTCAGCCTTGGCCTGCTCCAGCACCTCCTGCTCCTCCTCCAGCGCCTTTTTACATGTTTCCACCAGTTCACGGTTCTTCTGGTACTCTTCCAGCTGCCGCTGGTCATATTCATTCATCTGCTCCATGTAATTGGCATTGTTGAGAAATTCCCCGAAGCTCTTTGAAGCCAGCAGCATCTCAATATAGTTACTGCTTCCCCGTTCATAGGAATACTGGATGCGCACCTTCATGGCCGCATACTGCTGCTCCTCCCGCTCAATGGCTTCCTCCAGCTGCTTCTGGGTCTCCCTGATTTCCTCTTCCTTTTCAGAAATCATGGACTTCAGCTCATTGATTTTAGACTGAATCTGTGCAAGATTGCCATCCAGCTGCTTTACATATGCCTCCAGGTCATTTTTGGAGCTCTCCAGGCTGTCTACCATGGCCTGTATATCCGACATTGTGGACTGAAGCTGTTTTTTCTGCTCCTGTGCCTCCGTTATCGCAGATTCCTTTTCCTTAATGCTCTGCTCCAGTTCGCTGGAGGTTGCCGCTTCGCTTCCTATTTCCGGAAAAAACCAGGAAAAAAGAAGCACAAGGCAGAGCAAAAGACTGATATCTCTTCTGTTCTTTATCATATTCTCCACCGCACCGCACAGACAAACCGCTTCGTCTTATCAGACACGCAGATGCTTGCGGACCGTAATGAAACTTCCCATGAAACCGATGCCCACACCAACGATTACTATGACCGGGGCCAATGTTGTAAAAATTGTATTTACAGGCAGGAAATGCAGCAGATTAGACAGTACGGAAAATTTGGTCCCTATATAATCCACAACCTTATTGTATAACACATAAATCGTTCCCAGAGGGAATGCGGATCCGAGGATGCCGATCAGGATACCCTCAATTACAAAGGGCGCCCTTACAAAGAAATCCGTCGCTCCGATATATTTCATAATGCTGATTTCTTCCTTTCTGACAGAAATACCAATGGTAACGGTATTGCTTATCAGGAAAACAGAAACAAGCAGCAGGATCAGGATAATGCCCGCCGACACATATGCCACAAGTGCATTCACACCCGTAAGGGTGGTTGCCGCAAGCTCCGACTGGTTGACCGTCTTGATCTCCGGTATGGTGTTCAGATAATCCACCAGCGCCGCCTGCTCCGCGATATCCTTCATATAGATCGCGTAGCTGGCTGAATTCTCAAGGGGGTTATCCGGGAAGCCATCAGAAAATTCCTCAGGAATCCAGTTCGCCCTGTAATAATCCCAGGCTTCATCCGCGGAGGTAAATTCCACCTTGGACACCTCTTCCCGCGCCTCTATCTTATCCCCGATTTCCTTCATTTGCTCTTCCGTGGTACCCGGCTGGAAGAAAATCGTAACCGACACGCCTTCCTCCGCCGTTTTCACAATACTCTGGAAGTTGGCAATCACCGCATAAAACAATCCGAAAAGAAACAGGCAGGCGCTGATAGTCGCCACTGAAGCGAGAGAAAACCATTTATTACGGAAAATATTGATAATACCCTGTTTCAGCGTATAAAAAAATGTACTAATTCTCATCGATATAACCACCTTTTTCTTCGTCGCTCACGATGACGCCTTTCTTCATCGTAACAACCCGCTTACGCATTTCATTTACGATTTCACGGTTGTGGGTTACTACCAGTATTGTGGTTCCCCCTTCGTTGATTTTCTCCAGAAGCTTCATGATTTCCCAGGAGTTCTTGGGATCCAGGTTTCCGGTAGGTTCGTCGGCAAGCAGGATGGGCGGCCTGTTGATCAGAGCCCTGGCCAGGGCCACTCTCTGCTGCTCCCCGCCGGAAAGCTGCTTCGGCTTTGCTTTATATTTCCCCGCAAGCCCCACGGTCGCCAGAATTGCCGGGACATTCCGTTTGATTTCCTTTGTGGGTACCTGGATAATCCGCTGTGCGAACGCCACGTTCTCGTAGACATTCCTGTCCTTGAGCAGACGGAAATCCTGGAATACGATCCCCAGGTTCCTTCTGTACCTTGGTATCTGGCGCGGCTTCAAATCCGCCACGCTCTGTCCGTTCACCAGAATGGTGCCGGAGGTGGGCGTCAGTTCCCGCAGCAGAAGCTTGATGAGGGTGGACTTTCCGGAACCGCTGTCACCCACGATAAAAACAAACTCTCCCTTTTTTACCCGCAGGTTCACTCCGTTCAAAGCAGGAGCGCCCGTCGAATAGCTCTTGCTTACCCTGTCAAGAACTATGACGGAGCCGTCATCCTTAATTCTCCTTTTTGTCTTCCTCGTACCAAAAAGTCCCAAAACCTACACCTCGCTATCCCGGCGGCCTAAAAAACGGCAGCCTAATATTCAAACGTTTCCATGTACTTCATATATTTTACAACCATCAACGCGATCTTAAAGGTAATGGCATCCTCAAACACACGCAAATCAAGACCGGTGCTCTTCTGCAGCTTATCCAGGCGGTATACAAGCGTATTCCTGTGGATAAACAGCTGACGGCTTGTCTCTGATACATTCAGGCTGTTTTCAAAAAATTTATTGATTGTGGTAAGCGTCTCTTCATCGAAATCATCCGGGCTTTTCCCGCCGAAAATTTCCTTGATAAACATCTTGCAAAGAGGAATGGGAAGCTGGTAAATCAGCCTTCCGATACCCAATTCATTGTATGCGATAATGTTTCGTTCGTCAAAGAAAATTTTTCCCACATCCAGCGCCATTTTGGCTTCCTTGTAGGAGCGGCTCACCTCTTTGATTTCTTTTACTATGGTTCCGTAGGCGATACGCACGCCCGCAATTCCTTCTTTTTCCAGAAAATCGTCAATGGTCCTGGCCGCGCGTTCGATTTCCTTGCCGGCGTCAGCCTCCACCAGTTCCTTTACAACGATTACATTATTTTCATCCACTGCCGTGATGAAATCCTTGTTATTGCTGCCAAAGCTGCCGCGCATCAGTTCCAGGACATTGCTGTCCCTGCTGTTCTCCGATTCGATGATCAGCGCGACTCTGGACACGTCCGTGGGAATATGAAGCTTCTTCGCCCTGCTGTAAATGTCCACCAGAAGCAGATTGTCCAGGAGCAGGTTCTTAATGAAATTATCCTTGTCAAACCGTTCCTTGTAAGCTACCAGAAGGCTCTGAATCTGGAAAGCAACCATCTTCCCGATCATGTAAACGTCCTCGCCGGAGCCTCCGATCACAAGGATATATTCCAGCTGCGCTTCATCAAAAATTTTGAAAAACTGGTAACCCTGCACTTCCTGGCTGTCTGCGGGGGATCTGGAAAAATCCTGTGCAGCACCCAGACAATTGCTCATTTCCTCGGATGTCGTTGCGATCATTTTGCCGTCCACGTCAACGACACACAGGTCAACCCGTGCGATGCTGCGCAGCCCGTCAATTGTCGTCTGTAATACCTGATTTGATATCATATTCTTACCCCACTCCTTCTCTATGCAATTTCCACAAACGTTATGGCCGCCGGAAAATTGCCTATTGTAACACCCTTTTTCCATTTTAATTGAAAACCACAAAAAGATCCATAGGAAACTCAAAAAATTTATGCACTTTTGAGCTTTTTTTTCATTTATCCTATTTTTTACCTTCTGGGCAACCTAAACAAAAAAAGACAGGCTCATTCACCCGTCCCTTTTCTTATTGTATTCATTCACATTATGTGCAAAAGCCCGGTATACCAGCTTGCGCTTCAGCCGCGCGAACAGGGAGGGATTCTGCACCCAGGTCACCGCTCCAAAGGGGAGGGAAACCCATAGCTCCGCATTAACAAAATGTCCATAGTCATGCATCAGATAAAGATCCTCCGGCCACGGCATTCTGGATATCACCACATCCGGCGCCAGGTCGTTAAGTGCATTAACAAGTCTTTCCGGCTGGTTCCCAAAATCTTCATAGGCACCGCAGCCCCGGATCAGGAGATTATCCTGATATTCGGAAATGATTTCCCCAAGCACCTCCAGATTGTCATGGGTATCCGCCAGAAGATACACACTGTTGCGGTTCCTTCCGAATTTCTTCAGAAGCTCCCGCAGATAAACCTTTTCGTCAATCTCGCGGATTCTGTTCCTTCCGGCTATCCCTGCTGCCTCAAGCACATCCGGTTCCGTACAAATCGTCATGTCAACAGCCTCCAGGCACTCCCTCAGCTGTTCATCCTTGGATGCCTGCGCCAGGTTGGAACTGGAAATATACACAATCGTATTAAGCGCCCCGTTGTGCAGGAAGCTGTCTGTATTGCGCAGCGCTTCGCGCGCCCCGTAATCATATAATTTAATTCCTAATATCGTATATTTCTGCATACCTTCACCCTGACAAAAAATGCCTGTCCCCGACATGATATACTGCAACACCTGCAGTATATCCGCTTCCTTCGTCGGCTTCCCCAAAAAAGCCCACAGGAATAAGACCGGCACCTTCTGCGCACAGACCCCCCAGCCATTATCGTTCCGCCGGCACGGCCGTCCTGCAACAGCTGTCCGGCAGGCGGCCTTTCGGTCCGCACATAACCTACGTCCTATTATAACAGATAATATCCAGGCGCGCAACGCGCCTGTCTTATGCGGGCGTTTTATAGAAAAAAATCAGTACCCGCGAAGGGACTGAACAGGTACAGGATTCGTTACAGCTTACCCCTGGCTGAGAAAAACGTTCAGCAGCATGTAGGCCAGGCAGACCACAATACCTATTACCAGCGGCACGCTGACCAGCCTGCCCTTTTTCTTTCCGCTTTTCCGCTCCTGCAAAAGCCACGCCGCATATTCATCCCGTCCCTGGTTCCTGCACAGCCATACGAGCACGCAGGCTGCCAGCGCCGTACATACTACGGCAATAACCAGGTATATGCCGATTAACGGAAGCATATCCTCGGCGGTAACCGCCGCCTGCGTCTGCTGCAGCCATACCTCAGGCATAAAATGCTGGTAAAAATACATCAACAGCACCGACTGGGCATTGAATATCACATGCATCAGAACGGAGGACCACAGGCTTCCCGTAGCTTCAACAAGCACGGCCATGGCAACGCCCAGGGCAAACGCGTAGGGCGCCTGGTTAAAATTCATATGCATCAGCCCGAAAAGCAGGGAAGACAGAAGAACCGCTCCCGTTACGTTCCCGCTTTTCAGATAACCTCTGTATACTACGCCTCGGAAACAGAACTCTTCACAGAACGGCCCGAACAGCGCCATCATGAAAAAGGTCAGCCAGAAGGGAAGGTTCATCACCTCACTGCTGATGGAAGTGACGGCATTGTCCACAAAAAGCATGCTGATCGCATTTAAAAGCGTCGTCAGCGGCTGCATCAGAAAGGTATAGAGGACAATCATCAGCACTGAAGATATTTTCAGCTTATGAAATCCCAGCACCCGGTTCGGTTTTTCTTTGGAAGCAAGCAGGGCAATCACCGCGGGTACCGCCAGTATCAGCTCGCTTACCAGGAGATTGACGGCCATCCCCATCTGAAACACATTCTGCAGCGCTATCAGAACCCCGACCACCGCCAGATGCAGCATTATCACACCCAGGAAATACCAGTTTACTTTCTTGTAATTCATGCCCTGCTCCTATTTTATCTTTCTGATGGATTTTTCCGTAATCTCAATGAGGCCGTTTTTCAGCAGATGGCCCACCGCTCTTTTGAATTCATTCTTGCTCATATTAGTCTCTCTTTTAATGACCTCCGGCGAAGCCTTGTCGTTGAAAGGAAGCACGCCGTCAAAGCTTTCAATCAGCCTCATGACCTTATCCGCATCCGTTTCTATGATGAGATAGGCTTTATCGCGCACGCTCAGATCCAGCTTTCCGTCCTCATGAACAGCGATAACCCTGGCCTCCACCGTATCTCCCACCTTTAATTCCCCGTACATTTCCCTGGGGGGGATCAGGGCGGAATACTGATTATCCACCGCGACAAACGCACCGAATTGGCGGCTGATTTCATAGAGATGGCCGCTCACACGGTCATCCTTATGGTATGGGCTGTCCGTTTTCAGATAATGATAAATTTTCATGGTTGCGCACAGACGGCCGCTCTTATCCACATACAGCGCCGCAGGAAAGCTTTCCCCTTCCTGGACGCGTCTCGTCTGTTCCTTAAACGGCAGAAAAAGATCCTTTTCCAGGCCCCAGTCCAGAAAAGCGCCCAGCTTTCCCGTCTGAGCCACGGTCAGCACCGCCACCTCGCCAAGGCACAGGCCGGGCTTTGTGGTTGTGGAAATCAGGCGGTCCCTGGAATCCCTGTATACAAATACGGTAATCCGATCCCCCAACCCGCAGCCCTCCGGCACCTGTTTCCCGGGAAGCAGGACCTTGTCCTCCCTGTTGTCCTCCGGAGCCAGGTAAACACCGAAATCCACCTTTTTTACAACCGTCAGCTCCTGCATTTTTCCTAATTCAATCTGCATAATTTTCCTCACTGCTTCTGTTTTCTGAACTCCACAACCGCATAGGGCTGTCCTGCCCCGTCACACAGGGATACCTTCAGCGTATCCTCCTGTTCAAACACCTCAGGCACAATACAGTCATGGAGCAGCGCGGACTTTCTGTATTCCGCACGCATCTGCCCGATGGAAAACCCTTCCGGCAGATAGTCCTGGGCCATATAAATATACTGCCCGTTATTTACATGATGATTACTGTCCAGATGCTGTTTCCCTACCGTAAAGGAGGGCATTTTCCTGCCCTCTCCCTCCAGGCTTATCTTGCGCGGCTCATAATCCATGGGAAGCTTTGGCTCCGGCACGTAGGCCTTCACCATTTCCTCCGTGGGACGCGCAGGGCGCCCGGCCTTCAGATCCATCAGGCTCCAGATAGAGTTTGCCCTGATAATGCGCTCCCCTTTATCATCCTCCATAAAAAAGTTACGGAAGCCCATGAAGCCTCTGAATTCATAGGGATATGTGCCAATGGTTATATTGTCACATAATTTCGGGTATCTGTCTATCACAATCTGCCAATAGGACATCACCCACACAAGACTGCGTTCCTCAAGATAATCAATCCCCACGCCAAGCTGCTCCGAATGGAACGTGGAGCAGTCCTGAAAATAATCTACAATAGACGCTATGCTCAGCTTCCGCTCCGGGTCCAGCTCGCTGTATCTGACTTTGCTTTGAAATGTATACACTTATATCTTCCTCCTCCGGAAACCGCTGTATGCGGCTATCCGGTTTTCCGGTCTGAAATTTTATTATAACTCAGGATGCCGCGAGATTCAATGTCTGTTGTTTTGGGGAAATGGAGTCAAACCTCTTTACGGGCAGGGGGAGTCTCATATTTCCGGCATTCCCTGATTATACAAAGATAACCTTCTATCTCCTGATAATCCAGCTGCATTTTCTCCAGATAAAGAGCAGCCAGCCTTCGGCGGATGGAAAGGGATTCCTCCGTACTTTGTACCTCCTGCGGCAATTCTCCCTGCGCCAGCAGGAAAAAGGTTCTTGCGGCGTCATATTCCCGGGGGCCGTAACAAACATTCATAAAATCAATGACCCTCCAGGAGCCGTCGCCGCCCACCAGGACATTTCCCGGATGGTAATCGCCATGGCAAAGATAATCGGCATCCGGCAGACATTCGATCCTTTCGTACAACGCCTCTTTATCCGGTGTTTTTCTCCCAATGCAGGAAAGCAGGAACTGCTTATAGGACATCCCCTGCCTGGTCCGGCAGCTTATTATCCGCTTATGCAGAAGCGCAAACCTTTCCATCAGGCCGTCAACGCTTTCCCCTGCTGCTAATTTATCCAGCGCGGATTCGCTGCAGATCTTTTCATAGATAATTCCTACCCTGCTGTCCAGCGTGGCTAATTTATGTGCCTTCGGCACAGGGAGCCGCATTTCTTCCATCAGGCAGGCATTGTCATATTCCCTTTTTACCGCATCCACAGGGCAGCCCGGTATAAACAGCTTGCACACCGTACCATCACCGCAGTCAAAGACCTCCGCAGTTGCGCCTCTTCCTATCAGCTTCATTTGCTCCTCCTTATGTAAACCGGGTGACAATGGCATGTAAACCAGGTGATAACGGCAAACTCTTTGATTAAAAAAGTCGACGGATATCATATTCCGCAGGCCCGGAATAACCGGCCTTTACCCAGGCAGCGGCCAGGGCCATTAAGAACCGATCAGTTTATACCAGCCAAAGGCCGGAACGCCGGAGTATTTGTCAGTTGGTTATTATACATCATAACAAAAAATAATTTATTAGCAATATAATAATCCAATAAAATCCTCCTCCGGACCGGCAAATATCATTTACACAGCAAAAAACGGCGGAATATCCGCCGTTTTTTGTATACAGAATCAGTCTTTTCAACCGGAATACCTGCCTTTTGCCCATTTCTCTTCAAAGCCTGAAGTTCCGGTATACGCTTATCTTACTCACTGCAAAGAAATTGTCATACCATCATAAGCGATCGCTCCGTCCGTTCCCCAATACCTGCGCAGCTCCTCCTCCGCTCTTCCCGGATCTCCAAGAACCCGCAGTCCATGATGAATAAATACAAGCGTACGGATATTTTTTCCTGCAGCCTTCAGGAAACGGCACACCTGCGGGATCTGATGGTGGCCGGTTTCCATGAACATAAGGTCACAGTAATCCGGGACGGTATCCGCAAGATCCTCAAGGCTGGTATCCCCGGAATAAAAAATACTTTTCCCGGCAAGCCCGATGCGGAAGGAAAAGGAAAGGTACGGCGCAGGCGGCGTATAAGGCAGATGATGGTTGTGGACGGCCTCTAACGTAAATGCCTCCTCCTCCCCGCTCCACAGCAGTCCGTCTCTGACAGCATGAGCCTGATGGCCATAGCCGCAGCGAAAGCCGTCTTCCGTATTGTTAAGAAGCGCCATCATCCCTTCATAGGAATCCAGACAGGGCAGGTAGGTATGGATGACAGGGGAAACCGGCAGCTTTTGCTTTACAACGGAAAGCTTACGTATCGTCCACAGAAGATTGGGCAGGCCGCCGATATGATCCATATGGCAGTGGGAAATAAACACAGCCCTTGTTTTGAGCAGATCAAGGCCCATGAGATGGGCGGTATAAGAACAGGTCTCCCCCGCATCTAAAAAGAAGAGACTGTCAGGAAGTTCTATAGCCAGGCTGGTATGGTGGCGGCCGGGAAAAGGCTCGGTACCGGAGCAGCTTCCCAGGATATGGATTTTGGCGGAAGGCTGTTTTTCCTCATTCATTTTACTCACTCCTTTACGGCTCCCACCACCATGCCTGTAACAAAATAACGCTGCAGGAACGGATAGAGAAGCAGAATCGGCACCATGGATACGATAACCTTGGCGGAATTGAAGGTCAGGCTGGAAACGGCAAGCATTTCCTGTACCTCCTCGGCTGTCATGGATGCCATCATATCTGTATTCAGTGAGGAGGACAGGGACTGGATATAGGTCTGCAGAGGCAGCCTGTTCATGGAATTGATGTAAATTTTTCCGTCAAAGTAGGAATTCCAGTGGCTAACCACGGCAAACAGCCCGATGGTAGCCAGGGGTGCCTTGGACAGGGGCAGAAATATTTTCCCCAGCACCACCCAGGGGCCGGCCCCGTCCACATAAGCGGATTCCTCCAGGGATTGAGGAATAGCTTTGAAAAAATTCATCAGAATAATAACATTGAATACCGGCACCGCGCCCGGGAGCACCAGCGCCCAGAAGGTATCCATCATGTGCAGCTTATTGATGACCATAAAGGTGGGCACCAGGCCGCCGCTGAAAAGCATGGTAAATACCACGATCCACATATAGATTTTTTTACTCCGAAACTGGGACGGCGCCTTGGACAGAGGATAGGCCATAAGTATGGAAAGCACCATATTCAGGGCTACGCCGATGAGCACCCGTTCCAGCGATACGCCGAAGGAGGTCCAGAACTGGGTTTCCTCCAGCATGTTCTGATAGGAGGCAAGCGTGAAATTCACCGGCCACAGCTTCACCAGCCCCATCGCCGCGCTCGTCCTGTCACTGAAGGAAATGGCAATGGTGTTCAGTATGGGGACGAGGCAGATGATCCCGCAGAAAAGCAGGAAAAAATAAATCAGGACATCGGAAAACTTAAGTTTCTTTTTCTTCATACCTCGCCTCCTAAAACACACGATAACCCACAAATTTATCCGCCAGCTTATAGGACACCACCAGCAGGACAAAGCTTATCAGGGATTTGAACAGGCCCACCGCGGTTCCGTTGCTGTACTGCAGATCCACCAGGCCCATACGGTAAACATAGGTGTCAATGATGTCGCCGGTCTGATAAACAAGGGGCGAATAGAGGTTGAATACCTGATCAAAACCGCCGCTGAGGATTTTCCCCATATTCAAAGTGGTCATGAGCACAATGGTAGGTACGATGCCGGGCAGGGTGATGTACAGTATTTTTTTCAGGCGGTTCGCACCGTCCATGCCGGCGGCTTCATAAAGGGTGGGATCGATGTTGGTCATTGCCGCCACATAAACGATGGCGCTGTAGCCGAACTCCTTCCACACCTCTCCGCCGATAAGGATTTTGCGGAACCATTGATTGCTGATCATGAACATTTCCGGCTCCCTGCCGAACAGCCCCGCCAGCTGGTTGATAATCCCGGTATAGGAAAAAAGGTTGCTGAACATGACCGCCAGGATTACCCACGATAAAAAGTGGGGCAGGTAAACGGTCGTCTGAATAATCCTCTTAAATTTCAGGTTCCGGCATTCATTTAAAAGCAGTGCGAACACAATGGCTGCCAGCGTCACCAGAACAAGCTTGGAGACAGAAATGACCACCGTATTTTTCAGCACATTCCAGAAGGTGGGCAGCCGGAACAGACGCTGGAAATTTTTCAGTCCCACAAAATCGGAGCCAAGAAGCCCTTTAATAGGCACATAGTTCTGAAAAGCCATAATAAGACCGCCCATGGGGACAATATGGAACAGAAGGAGGAACAGCATGCCCGGCGCAAGCATGAGATGATAGGGGAGCTGGGAGCGGCTTGTATGCGCCGCTCCGTTTTTTTTAACTTTTGCCATGATTCTACCCCCGTTTTATCTGCCCAGAACCTGTTTGACTTCCTCAAGCAGCGTATCGCCGCCGATGTTCTTCCACTGGGTCACAAAATCATCGAAATAATCCACGCTCTTTTCACCGATGATGATGCTCAGATACATTTCCTGCTCCAGGGTATCCAGCTCTGCCTGCAGGGATGCGCTGGAATCCGTGGTATAGTAATACGCCGCCTCATGAGGGTTCATTTCACTGCCGGAAAGAAGGTTGCTTCCCACATAGCGGTAGTAATAGGACTTGAAGGAAAGCTCGGTTTTATCGGAACCGTCCGCATACTGTGTGGCGAGCACCACCTGATCCTTATCATACTGAGTCATGCCCTCGTACTCCGTATAGCTTCCGGTTTCAATATTTTCTTTAACCGCCTTACCCAGCTTCTCAATAATGTCAAAATAATCATAGGTAACAGAGCCCTGAGGGAACACGGCGCGGCGTCCGTTGCTGGAGGATGCGATTCCTGCAGCATTGAAGATTTCATTTGCTTTTTCATCAAAGCCGCGGTACAGATCGTTACCGATACCGATTATTTTTACAGCCCTGGCCGGATCCGCACATTTGGAGCTGATGCAGAGCATGGATGAAGTAGGTTCGGGAAGGACATAATTGTATTTTCCGCTGCCATCCAGAGGAGCGGCCACAGCCACCAGCTCAATGTCCGGGTTATTGGTAAATGCATCCGTATAGTTGGCATGGACCGCGCCGAAGTATGCGCCGCTCTGGCCGGAGGTGAATACGGCCTCCGTCTCCCCGCTGCCGATCCGGGTGGCAAACTGCCTGTCGATCAGCCCCTTTTTATACCAGTCCTGAAGCAGCGTAAGAACCTCCTTCATCCGTTCATCGGTAGAGCCATAATAAATTTCCCCGTTTTCATCCTCCATCCAGTAATTCGGATAAACACCGAAGGCATAAAAAATGGGTTCCAGGCCGAAGGCATGATTGTATCTGGCAACCGGTTTGGTGGCGTCCACGGTAAGGCCGGTGGTATCATCAACGCCGTTGCCGTCCGGATCCTCTTCCACAAAGGCGGTGAGCACCTTTTCCAGGTCCTCCATGGTTTTGGGCACTTCCAGTCCCAGATTGTCCAGCCAGTCCTTACGCAGCCACAGCACATCCTGCTGCCCGTCCAGGTTGCCGGCAGGAATCGCCATCAGGCGTCCGTCTATGGTAACCGGCTCCAGGTTACGGCCGCCGTAGGAAGCGTCAATTCCTTTGATGGTGTCGGAAATGTTCTCCTCATAGATATCTGTCAGATCCGCCAGCAGCCCGTTCTGCGCCAGCTGGAGAAAGGTACGGTAATCGTTGCAGTAAAAAATATCGGGCAGATTTCCGGACGCAATATTTAAAGACAGCTTGTTGTTGTACTCAGAGCCTTCCGCCTGCCAGGCCAGTTTCATATCCACCTGATAGTTGTCCCGGATATAGTCCAGCACCACATTGTCATCCGGTGTCTGTCCCTCCGGCAGGGTGACGCTCGGATAAGAGGATTTTGAAAAAGTAAAGGTAATCATATCCTCATTCGCATTTTCTCCGGCTACAGGGGTTTCCCCGGTTGCGGCATTTTCCCCGGCTGCGGCGCTCTGTGAGGCGGCAGTCTGTGTTTCCCTGTCCGGGGCGCTCCCCACAGCAGGCTTTTCTGTGCCGCCGCACCCGCACAACAGGATTGTAAGGGTGGTTCCCAGGGCAATCAGACGGTTTACAGCTTTGTTCTTCATAACGATACCTCCTTGTATTTTCTGGCCTCATTATAGCCTGAATACTGTTCCCTCCTGAACTGCCAAAACCGGCATGCCAGAGTAAATTTCCGGTATCTTTCACAGCTGTCTGTTTACTCCACATCTGTTGTTTTCTTTTAAACCCTGAGCATCCCCTGCTATACCCTCCTGCCGTACAGCTGCTTATACTCTGTCGGCGTGTACCCCGTATACTTCTTAAATACCTTTGTAAAATACTTGGGATTATTCCCGTAACCCACCGCGGCCGCCGCGCTTTCGCTGCCTGCCGCGGTTGATTCCAGCAGCTGCTTTGCCGCTTCCACCCGGGTACGGTTCAGATAAGCTGTAAATTTACAGCCTGCCCTCTGGGCGAAACGCTTGCTCACATAATCTTCATTCAGAAATACCAGCTGTCCTGCAATCCATTTCAGATTCAGCCCCTCCTCCGCATAATGAGTACGGACATACTCAATGATAATATCCGTAAAATCCCTGTATTCCTCTTCCTGCAGCGTATCCGTATCTGCAGGGAGGCAGACGGCTTCAGGGAATTCCTTTTCCGGCCGGGAATGCAGGCCCATTTTCTCCCGCCGGAACCAGTTCCGTCCCAGCGTATAATAAAAACCGTCATAAACCCCGTATTCCCTTTCCATAAATCCCATCAGCCCTCTCAGATTTACCGGACAGCAGATTCTTTTTTCCGGATGGATGCCCAGCGTGCGGGTAATGTATTCCGCCAATGTTTCCTTCAGTTCCTCCATCAGTCCTGAAGGTACAGCCGCTCCGCCGGTATGGCTGCC
>OBYP01000232.1_pt1 | contig 62681 bp, 68 predicted proteins | sample 1501461 | NCBI WGS metagenome assembly OBYP01 (sample SAMEA2580201, study PRJEB22360) | human gut metagenome | biome: human gut; feature: human-associated habitat; material: faeces | place: Denmark | collected 2008/2010 | reverse complement strand
CATAGGAAATTCATAGGGTAAACTAATCGCAATTTATCGAGATGTTTAAAGACACCCCGGAGGGTGTGTTAAGTGATATTTCTATAATAACAATGGGACAATCGCCAGCTGGTAAAACATATAATGACGAAGGTGATGGTATGGCCTTTTATCAAGGAAAAACGGAATTTGGAGATTTATATATTGGTACACCTACTAAATGGACTACTGCTCCTTCTAGAATTGCGGAGGCTAATGATGTTTTGATGTCTGTAAGAGCTCCAGTAGGTAGCACAAATATTGCTGTTGAGCAGTGTTGCTTAGGTAGAGGTTTGGCTGGGATCAGGCCAATTGAGGGTAAGTCAACAACTATGTTCATTTTGTACTCTATGAGGAGTATTGAGAATCAAGTAGAGAATATGGGAGTCGGAAGTACGTTCAAAGCAATTAATAAAGAGCAAGTGTATAAGCTGCCTATTCCATTGGCCGGACTAGAACGTCAATCAAGTTTTGTAGAACTTGCAGAAGAGAGCGATAAATCAAAATTTTACGGGTAAATCGCAATTTATCGAGATGTTTGGTGAACTAGATAAGAACACAAAACAGTTTCCAGTAAAAAAGCTTAGTGAAATATCATCTTACTGGAACGGGCTAACATACAAGCCCGCTGATGCAGTGGAAGATGGAACTGGTACTCTGGTTTTAAGGTCAAGTAATATTCAGAATGGTGCATTAGCATTCGAGGATAATGTATATGTGAACTGCGATATTAAAGAAAAGTTACTGGTTCAGGAAAATGACATTTTAATGTGTTCAAGAAATGGCAGTGCGGCGCTTGTAGGCAAAACAGCATTAATTAAAGGACTTGTAGAACCGACAACCTTTGGTGCATTTATGATGATTATAAGAAGCGAGTATTATTCGTATCTAAAAACATATTTTGAAATGCCTTTTTTTAGAAATCAGATATCTACAGGAACTTCAACAATTAATCAGATTACAGGAAAAATGTTAAATGAGATATCGCTTCCTATTCCCGATATGGATACAGTTAGGATGTTTGAAGCGTTTGTTCATCAGAGCGATAAATCAAAATAAGAGGAGGAAGGAAGATTGCGAAAATTTAATAGCTTCGAGAAATATCTCGAAAGTACATATTACAATGAAATATTTCAAGCAATCAAGAACTATATGTGGAGTCATAAGAATTCTCTTGGATTGTATTCATATGTTGTTCTGGATATGTCCTATATAGAATTAGATGACATTCACGTAAAGAGTGTTTCCTTTCACCAGAGCGATGGGAATCTTCTTGAATTTAATGCATCTGTGCAAGCTGATATTATTTTAAAAGGTCTTGGCACACGTGATTATGAGGCTGATACACAGGAAGTGTGGTTTTCAGTTATTTTTACAGGATATCTGCTCAATGGGCTGAATATGGTTACTATCAAAAGCGTTGATCAATATAGTAGAGACAAATTCAATGCGGAGGATTCGCTGAGTAAGTTCCTTATACCTTATTTGTATTCAAAAGATCTTGATTCTGAAGCTACAAAATTTCTTGAAAAGTACTATCGAAAAGCATTAAAGACACCTATGCCAATCAATATGGAAGAATTGTTGGAAAATATGTGTCTTGAAATGAGGTACGCACCATTGCCGGAGAACATCTTCGGAATGACATACTTTAATGAAGCGGATGTTGAAGTTTGTGATGCGTTAAAAAAGAATATTCATCAGGAGCACATTGAAGCAGGAACGATACTCATTAATCCAATGATATTCTTTATGCGCAATGTCGGTTCAAGGAATAATACTATTGTACATGAGTGCGTTCATTGGGATAGACATAGCAATTTCTTTGAACTACAGAAGTTACTAAATGATGATTTCAGCCATATAAGTTGTGAGATTGTTGAGAAATATGACTCAAAGACAAGCGGGATTGACGATGCATTAAAGTGGATGGAATGGCAAGCGAATGCTTTGACTCCGCATATTCTAATGCCATCTGAAACAACAAAGATTAAATTCAAAGAGATTTTATCGGATGTTAGACGTGCATATCCTGGTACTAGGACAGCTGTGATTGCAGAATTTGCAGTTCAATCACTTGCGGATTTCTTCAATGTATCAGTGGTATCAGCAAAGATTCGACTTGCGGAACTTGGATTTGATTTGGTAGAGGGAACCAGTGTATATGTGGATGGTAAATATTATCCGCCATATTTGTTTAAGATGGGGAGCCTCAAAAAAGATCAAACTTATATTATTGATGCAAAAAATGCAGTAATCGAGACTACTTTTAATCGAGAGTTAGGCGAGTTAGCGCATTCCGGAGCAATTATCTATGCAAATGGTATGTATTGTATCAATGATGAAAAATATGTTACTAGAAGCGATGTGGGTACACCGATTTTAACTGATTATGCATTAGAACATGTAGATGAGTGTTGTCTTGCATTTGATAGACAGATGCGTGTTAGTAACAAATACGATGATTCTTATTATAGAGTTTGCTTTCTTTGTAGAGATATAAAATCAGATAATATTGTGGAAGCAACATATGATAAAAATTATAAAAATAATCAGGATGTTGCAGAACGTGCGGAAGAAATTAGAAAGTCAAAGGCACTATTGCAGGAGTCTATAAAAATTCAAAAAGAGACTGCAGGTTTAGAATTTTATGAATGCCTGGCATATCACATGACGAGAAAAGGAATTACTGTAGAACAGCTTTCCGAAAGATCTGGACTCAGTACACGAGCGGTGGGGGATTATCATAGAATGGATAAAAATATACAATTGCCAGCAGTTCTTGCTCTGTGTATTGGATTGAATCTAAAACCAGAATACTGTTATTCGTTAATAGAAAAGGCAGGTTATTCATTGAAAGCAACAGAGGAGCATATGGTGTATAGATTTCTTATTGATAATCATACGGACGAGAATCTTGAATCTTGGAACAAGACACTGGCTGATTTCGGTATAGAACAGAAGTTACCAGATAATAGGAAGCGAGATAATTAAAAAAAATTTATAGAATCAGGAACTCCGAGTTCCTGCTGGAAAAAGGCTTTATAGCAATTATTTTTGCTATGAGGCCTATTTTTTTTGCATTTTTTTGCCAAGTAGACGTGAAAACAGGAAGTCCGGGTTCCTGTTTTTATGATTTAAATCCAAGTATATTTTGATTATGAAGTAAACAAAAAGAGCTGACACCGAGATGAGGCTGCAAAACCTTTGCAGCTTCATCTGAGTGCCAGACACTCAAAACCTGTCTTAAGGTTCATCCCCTGATCAAGGATGCCCAGAGCCGAGAGACAGCAACAGATTAATAACAGTCAACCCACTGGGACGGTTGGCCATTTAAGAAGTGAGGATTCATTCTTATGGCCAATATTTATGGGAAGTTCCGTGTGGATTCTCACTTCGATTTCAGATCGAAGGAGGATCTACAATGGACAACTTACAGACAAAAAGTGAAAAGAAGTATTACATCCCTATGGAAGTAAATGAAACATCAAAGGAATTCATCATTGCAAACGGTTATAACTTATCGACCGATGCTGTATGGACCAAGATTGGACATCGCACAGTTCGTGCCATCATGATTCCAGCAACGAAGGAACAGTACCTGGAATATATGAGACCTTTGTGGCGAGAGGACAAGCAGGGACAGAGGGCAAGCAAACAGGAAGACGAAAGTAAAATGCAGCCAGTATCATTGGATCAGCTTTATGAGAGTACGGAATACGAAGTATCCGATGGAGTCGATTTGGAAACCAACCTTACAAAGCTGGAGATGATTGCAGAACTTCATGCAGCACTTGATGAGCTGGAGGAAATGGACCGTACCATTATGAAGATGTTCGGAGATGGTGCCACAGAGCAGCAGATTGCAGAGGTGGTTCATTTATCACAAAAGGGTGTCAATAAGAGAAAAAAGAAGGTTTTTGTTAAGCTTAAGACAAGACTGAAAGATTTCGAATAACATACATCCGGTCTGCTCATCACGATAAATTTTCTGGTGAGCAGATTTTTTCAAAAATATTTTTAGAAATGGTACTTAAACCAGGACTGAATGTCCTTTCACTGTCAGAGAGGCAGTGAAGCCACTCGGAAAGGACGGTGTCAAATATGACAATCAGATGCAGAACAGGCACTGAAAAGTGCAGCAGCAGTCAGCTTGATGCAGAGCTTGTGGATACGCTTGTTGCAATCAGTGTAGTGTCAAAAAGAATTGCTGAGAAATTAAATGTACTCAGCAAGCAGGGAAAAACCGAGAAAGGAGGAAATCCCAATGGGCAAGGTCAACGAATTATCACAGCTTATCGAAGAACTGAACAGATGTGGTAACACACTCATCGGTATCTCTGAAGAACTAAAGAATCTCTTTAGTGGTTCGGAGGAAGCAAAGGAAACAGAGCCGAAAACCAAGACTGCAGAAAAAGCATCGAAGGAAGAAAAGACACTTTCATTGGAAGATGTAAGGGCAGTTATGGCGGATAAGTCTCGCAAGGGATATACGGCAGAAGTTAAAGCACTTCTTACAAAGCGTGGTGTCAGCAAACTTTCAGATATAGATCCGAAAGAGTATGCAGCGCTTCTTGCAGAAGTGGAGGTGATTGGAAATGCCGGATAAACACGCAGTCCTTTCTGCATCTTCCAGTCACAGGTGGCTTGCTTGCCCGCCATCAGCACTTCTTTGTGCAAAGGAAAAGGACAAGCCTAGCGAATTTGCAATGCAGGGAACAGATGCTCATACGCTTTGTGAACATAAGCTTAAAACAGCACTGGGGCAGCAGTCGAAGGATCCAACCGAGGATCTTACCTTCTTTGATGAAGAGATGGCAGACTGCACTGATATGTACGCACAGTATGTAATGGAGCAGTTGTCAATTGCAAAGGAAAGATGCAGTGATCCTATTGTTCTTATCGAACAGCGCCTGGATTTTTCAAAGTGGGTGCCGGAGGGATTTGGTACCGGAGACTGTGTCATTGTTGCAGATGAAACGCTGACCGTAATCGATTTCAAGTATGGTGTCGGCATTCTGGTAAATGCAGAAAAAAATCCGCAGATGATGTGCTATGCACTGGGGGCTTTAGCTCTCTTTGATGGAATCTATGACATCAAAGAGATTACAATGACCATCTTTCAGCCAAGAAGAGAACATGTCAGTACATTTTCGATTTCAAAGGAAGCACTGCTTTCCTGGGCAGAAAAAACACTTGCACCAACTGCACAGCTGGCGGCAAAGGGTGAAGGCGAATATAAAGCCGGAAGTCATTGTCAGTTTTGTAAGGTCAAAGCTACCTGCCGAAAGAGAGTTGAATACAACCTGGAACTTGCTCGTTATGATTTTGAGATGCCAGAAAGCCTTGAAGATGATGAAATAGAAGTCGTTCTTGCAAAAGCAGACGAGCTGGTATCCTGGGCAAACGACATCAAAGAATATGCTCTTCAGAAGGCAGTCAGCGGTAAGGAGTGGAAAGAGTGGAAATTGGTCGAAGGCCGTTCCAACCGTAAGTATGTAAATGATAAAGTTGTAGCAGATAAGGTTGAGAGTGCCGGATATGATCCGTATGAGAAAAAGGTCATCGGCATTACCGCTATGACAAAGATGCTCGGCAAAACCAAGTTTGAAGAATTGCTTTCTGGATTGATTGAGAAACCACAGGGCAAGCCAACTTTAGTACCAATGTCGGATAAGCGTCCGGCAATGAAAAATACAGCATTTAATGATTTTAAGGAGGACAACTAATATGTCAAAGAATTATAAGAACCCAACCAAAGTAATCACAGGACCTAAGACAAGATGGAGCTATGCAAACGTATGGGATCCGAAGTCAATCAACGGTGGTACACCGAAGTACAGTGTAAGTCTCATCATTCCGAAGTCGGATGTGGCAACGGTAAAGAAAATCGAAGCCGCTATTCAGGCAGCATATGAGGAAGGGGAATCCAAGCTCAAAGGAAACAGCAAATCGGTGCCTTCTCTCAAGGTACTTAAAACTCCGCTGAGAGATGGAGATTTGGAACGTCCGGACGATGCAGCTTACGCAGACAGCTATTTCATTAATGCCAATTCTGCATCCGCACCAGGTATTGTAGATGCAGACCGTCAGCCGATCTTGGAACGCTCTGAAGTGTACAGTGGTGTCTATGGTCGTGCCAGCATTAACTTCTATGCCTTCAATTCTAACGGAAATAAGGGTATTGCTTGCGGCCTTAACAATCTGCAGAAGATTGCCGATGGAGAGCCTCTTGGCGGCAAGTCCAGAGCAGAGGATGATTTTGCAACTGATGACGATGATGATTTCTTATCTTAAGTGAGGTATAAGCGATGGATACATTAAATATGTTAATTGATGCCTCAATCAGAGGTACCATGCTTGGAATTACGATATTCTTTTGGATCTTTGGCCTTGTAACCATTTGGAAGTGGCTTTTGAATGTCATTAAGAGATTGGTGCATTGGTTGCTTCCTAATCTGAAGAAAAAGAATAACGAGTAAATCAAAAGGCGGCAGTGTGGCAGATTTCCACTGCCGCCTGTGTTTTTAGGATGGTGAAAAAAATGAGAAATGTAAGCATAGATATTGAAACATACAGCGATGTGGAGCTTAAGAAGTGCGGGGTATATAAGTATGTGCAGTCTCCAAATTTTGAAATTTTACTGTTTGGATATTCCGTAGACGAAGAGGCGGTGCAAGTGATTGACCTAGCACAGGGAGAAACAATTCCCGATGAAATCATTGATGCACTGACAGATAAGACCGTGACAAAGTGGGCCTTTAACAGTCAGTTTGAAAGAATCTGTCTGTCGGAGTATCTAAGAAGATGTTACCCGCAGAAGTTTATTAGCTACAGCATTCAGGAAGATACAGTGGGAGGTTATCTTTCTCCGGTTTCATGGAAATGTACGATGACCTGGTCAGCCTATATGGGTCTGCCGCTGTCACTGGAGGGTGCAGGAAAGGTATTAGGGTTGTCCGAACAGAAGCTGAAAGAGGGAAAAGATCTCATCCGATATTTCTGCGTTCCTTGTAAGCCGACAAAAGTTAATGGTGGAAGAACACGAAATCTTCCAGAGCATGATAAAGAGAAGTGGGATGCGTTTGTAAAATATAATATCCGTGATGTTGAGGTGGAATTAGCTATTCAAAGGAGATTATCAAAGTTCCCAGTACCGGATTTTGTGTGGGAAGAGTTCGGGCTTGACCAGGAGATCAATGACAGAGGGATTGCTCTTGATATGGCTGTTGTAGAAAATGCGATTGCATTTGATAAACACTCTAAAGATAAGCTGACAGCCAAGATACAGCATTTGACAGGAATCGAAAATCCCAACAGCGTGATACAGATGAAAGCGTGGCTGTCAGAGAACGGCATTGAGACAGACAGCCTGGATAAGAAAGCAGTAAAAGAACTAATTGGAAGTACTTCTGCTCATATCCGTGAAGTTTTGGAAATCAGACAGAAGCTTGCGAAATCTTCTGTGAAGAAATATCAGACAATGGAGAATGCGGTATGTAAAGATCACAGGGCAAGAGGAATGTTTCGTTTTTATGGTGCAAACCGAAGTGGTAGGTGGGCAGGACGGATGATTCAGCTGCAGAATTTGCCACAGAATCATCTGCCGGATTTAAGAGAAGCAAGGGAACTTGTGAAAACAGGAAATTATGAAGCAATGGAGTTCTTATACGATGATATCCCGGATACATTATCTCAACTGATTCGTACTGCATTTGTGCCAAGAGAAGGTATGAAATTCATTGTGGCTGATTTTTCTGCCATTGAAGCAAGAGTGCTTTCTCACCTTGCAAAAGAAGAATGGCGAAGTGAGGTCTTTAAAAACAATGGAGATATTTACTGTGCATCTGCATCCGCCATGTTTGGTGTTCCGGTGGAAAAGCATGGGGTAAACGCACACTTAAGACAAAAAGGAAAAATCGCAGAACTTGCTCTTGGATATGGCGGTTCTGTTGGTGCATTGACAGCGATGGGAGCACTTGAGATGGGACTGACAGAAGAGGAACTTCAGCCGCTTGTGGATTCCTGGAGAAGTGCCAATCCGAATATTGTTCAGTTTTGGTGGGCGGTAGATCGATGCGTAAAAAAGACCATCAAAGAACGTATCGACACAGAGACTCATGGCATTCATTTCTATTACAAAAGCGGGATGCTGTTTATTGAACTTCCAAGTGGCAGAAGACTTTCCTATGTGAAACCGAAGATGGGTGTCAATAAGTTCGGAAGTGAATCAGTAGTCTATGAAGGCATCGGAGGAACGAAGAAGTGGGAACAGATCGAAAGCTATGGTCCCAAATTTGTGGAGAATATTGTACAGGCAATCAGCAGAGATATTCTTGCCTATGCAATGAGAACCTTATCGCACTGTTTTATTTGTGGTCATGTGCATGATGAGCTGATTATTGAATGCAGCAGGGATGTATCCCTTGATGTTATCTGTGAACAGATGGGTAGGACACCACCTTGGATTCCGGGACTTCTTCTTCGTGCGGATGGATACGAATGTGATTTTTATAAAAAAGATTGATATAGCGGTACTTAAAACGAGGGTTCATGTCCTTTCACTATCAGAGGGTATGAACCCTTAATTTTTCAGATGGAGGTAACGCCATGTTTTATGTAAAAGAAACGATGGGAGATGCAGCAGAAGTCAAGATTGAAATCAACGATGAGAATGTATTCTGCAGATGCCCGCATTGCGGTTCGGAGGTACAAGTGAATCTGCAGGATATCTTAAACGATGAAGACAGTGATCTCTTTGGAACAGCAGTATTGTGTGAAAACTGTACGAGAAGAATGATGGGAGGAGAACTGGATGTCAATTAGTAAATACAACAGCGAAGGCTACTATGACCCGACCACTTATGAAGCCTTAAAAAATATAGAAAAGGAAGAACTAAAAATGGCCGGGTTATATAAGCCGGATGAGTTTAGGCCGCTTGTATATATCTGCAGTCCATATAGAGGAGATACGGAGAAGAATACCGAAAAAGCAAGAAAGTATTCACGTTTTGCGGTAGAGAGCAAAGCGATACCTATGACACCACATCTTCTGTATCCACAGTTCATGGATGACAGTAATCCGGAAGAACGATACCTGGCAACTCATGTCATCAACTATGTATTGATTGGTAAGTGTCAGGAGGTGTGGGTGTTCGGAGAAGATATTTCAGAAGGCATGGGTCGTGAAATCGCACTGGCAGAAAAACGCAGAATGAAGATCAGATATTTTACAGAAACGATGGAGGAGGCTAAGAGATGAAGATAACAATATATTCAGCTAATTGCGTAGGTAATGCTGCCAATACAATATATCCCAATAAAGCGGAGATAGAAAACAAGGAAGATATGATGGCGGTCATTTCTCGTGACCACGTGTGTGGGGAGTTCAAGAATTGCCATCGTTCTATTGATGATTTTTTATCCTCTGATGTAGAGGTCATGGATTGTGATAATGAACACAGCGATAATCCAGAAGATTGGATCACGGCTGAAAAGTATGAAGAACTGTTCCCGGATGTTTCATATATTTTAGTTCCAAGTCGAAACGATGGAAAGGTGAAAGGCAAGCGGTCTGCAAGGCCAAGACATCATATTTACTTTCCCCATAGCAAGATCATAAGTGCCGATGAGGTCGCGGGCATCAAAACAAGACTGCAGGAATATGCACCATTTTTTGATGATAACGCATTGGATGCGGCAAGGTTTATTTTTGGATGTAATCCGTCAGATATTGTTTGGCATGAAGGAAGCAGAGACATTGATGAGTTCTTGGACGAAATGGACTTTGCGGAATATGACCAATCTACACAGAGCATTGGTGAAGGCTCCAGAAATAGTACCATGAGTCATATTGCAGGAAGGCTGATCAAAAGATACGGAAATACAGAAAAGGCACATGATATTTATCTTGAAAAGGCGCAGCTTTGCAGTCCGCCGCTTGAAGACAGCGAGCTTGCACTTATTTGGAGCAGTGCTGTGAAGTTCGGAAAGAAGGTGCAGGCACAGGTCGGATATGTATCTCCAGAAGATTTTAATAAGGGCTTTAGTCTGAAACCCGATGATTATTCGGATATTGGACAGGCAAAGGTACTGTCTCGTGAGTATGCCGGGGAGCTTGCATTTACCGACTCCACAGATTATATGCGATATGACGGTACGCATTGGGCAGAGTCCAAGCAGTTGGCGGTGGGAGCCTGTGAGGAGTTTTTAGATGAACAGTTAAAAGAAGCAACAGTGGCTGTAGAGAAAGCAAAGAAAATGCTCCTGGATGCAGGTGTTGATAAAGAAGCAGTAATGGCAGGTGGTAAGGCTCTGGAAAAAGTGATTGACGAAAGCAGCGAAAAAGCGTTCAAGGAATTTATGATGGCATCGAAATACTATGCTTTTGTGATGAAGCGAAGAGATATGAAGTTCGTGACCTCAGCATTGCAGGCGGCAAAACCAATGCTCCTTAAGAAGATCACTGATTTTGACAGTCAGGAGTTTCTGCTAAACACTCCGAGTGCTACATATGATTTGCGGGACGGAAGCAGTAAGGAACATGCGGCAGAAGATCTGATCACAAAGATAACCGCAGTTTCCCCTGGTACAGATGGCATGGATCTATGGCTTGATGCACTGGACAGCTTTTTCTGCAGTAATAAGGAGCTGATCGAATATGTGCAGCAGATCGTGGGACTTTCTGCCATTGGAAAAGTGTATGTTGAGGCGCTGGTCATTGCATACGGAGAAGGAAGTAATGGTAAAAGTACCTTTTGGAATACCATCGCCAGGGTGCTTGGAACGTATAGTGGAACGATCTCCGCAGACGCACTGACCGTAGGCTGCAAGCGTAATGTAAAGCCGGAGATGGCAGAGCTGAAAGGTAAGAGACTGGTCATTGCTGCTGAACTGGAAGAAGGCATGAGGCTGAACACCTCTATTGTAAAACAGCTTTGTTCCACCGATGAAGTAACGGCTGAAAAGAAATATAAGGATCCGTTCAAATATGTGCCGACCCACACCCTTGTCTTATATACCAATCATCTTCCAAAGGTGGGAGCTAATGATGATGGTATCTGGCGAAGGCTTATTGTGATACCCTTTAATGCCAAGATCACAGGTAGCAGCGACAGGAAAAACTATGCGGATTTCCTTTATGAGAAAGCAGGAGGTGCTGTGCTTTCATGGATCATTGATGGAGCAGAAAAAGCCATCAAAAATAGGTACAAGCTGAAAACTCCGATAGTAGTGGAAGTCGCCATCAATAAGTATCGTGAGAATAATGACTGGCTTTCTGCTTTTGCTGAAGAATGCTGTGAAGTAGATATCACATACACGCAGAAGTCCGGTGAATTCTATCAAGAGTATCGTTCTTACTGTGCAAGGACGGGAGAATACACCAGGAGCACCACTGATTTTTATGCGGCTCTTGAAAATGCAGGTTTTGAAAGAAAGAAGACCAAGGCAGGCATCATTGTGCGTGGAATCCGCTTAAAATCGGACTTTTTGGATAGCTGATAACAAAAAGGTGCAGGTCGGAGAAGGTCTATATATAAAACCCCTTTAGGGCGGATTTTTTTGAAAAAAATCACTATATATAAAGTTTATGAAATGATATGCACAGACCTGCACCTTGATCAATTTTTGGAGGTATTTATGAGAGAGAAAGAAATAGAAAAAAGACTTGTGGCAGAAGTCAAAAAGAATGGGGGGATTTGTCCGAAGTTTGTTTCTCCTGGATATTCAGGAATGCCGGACAGAATTATTCTTCTTCCGAAAGGCAAGATCGCTTTTGCAGAACTGAAAGCTCCAGGGCAGAAACCGAGGCCTTTGCAGGTCGCAAGGCACAAAATTTTGATGGGGCTTGGATTTCGAGTATATGTCATTGATGGAACAGAACAGATTGGAGGTGTGATTCATGAAATACAAACCACATGATTACCAGAGGTATGCAACAGAATATATTGAATCCCATCCAGAAGCTGCTGTCTTTCTTGATATGGGTTTAGGGAAAACAAGCATCACGCTGACAGCACTTAATAACCTCTTGTTTGATTATTTTGATGTCCACCGCATTTTAGTAATCGCACCGCTTCGAGTAGCAAGGAATACCTGGTCCGATGAAATTGAAAAGTGGGATCATCTCCATAACCTTACTTTTGCCATTGCAGTTGGTTCAGAAAAAGAAAGACTGGAAGCACTTAGAAAACAAGCAGACATCACAATGATCAACCGGGAGAATCTGCAGTGGCTTATTGAAAAGAGTGGACAACCCTTTGAGTACGACATGGTGGTAATCGATGAGCTGAGTTCCTTTAAGAATCATCAGGCAAAGAGATTCAAAGCATTGATGAAAGCTAGACCCAAGGTCAAAAGAATTGTAGGACTTACAGGAACACCGTCAAGCAACGGTCTGATGGATCTGTTTGCAGAATTTAAGATTCTGGATATGGGTATGAGACTTGGAAGATTCATCGGTCAGTATAGAAATACATATTTCAAGCCGGATAAGGTGAATGGTCCTATCGTTTACAGCTATAAGCTGCTTCCCGGAGCAGAAGATGCCATCTATGAAAAAATATCGGACATTACTATTTCCATGAAGGCCGCAGATCATTTGAAAATGCCGGAACTGGTAAACACAAAGTATATGGTGCATCTTTCCGAAAAGGAGAAGAAAAAGTATGAAGATATGAAAGCAGAGCTCGTTCTGGAACTTCCAGAAGGAGAAATCACAGCAGCAAATGCTGCATCTCTTTCCGGAAAGTTATCACAGATGGCAAACGGAGCAGTCTATGCGGATAATGAGAGTATTCTTCCTATTCATGACAGAAAGCTGGATGCACTGGAGGATATTATCGAATCGGCAAACGGAAAACCACTTCTTATTGCATACTGGTTCAAGCATGACCTTATACGGATTGAGCAGCGTCTTACAGAAAAGAAGATCCCATTTCAGAAACTAGATAGTGATGCCAGTATGAAAATGTGGAATAAGGGAGAACTTCCAGTGGCTCTGATCCATCCGGCATCTGCAGGACATGGATTAAATCTTCAATCTGGAGGATCTACCCTTGTATGGTTTGGAATTACCTGGAGTTTGGAACTTTATCAGCAGACAGTAGCAAGACTTTACAGGCAAGGTCAAAGCAGCAGAACGGTTACGGTGATCCATATTCTGACTCAAGGTACGGTGGATGAGAAAATCATGAAAGCACTGGCTGAGAAAGACAGCACCCAATCGGCACTGATCGATGCGGTAAAAGCAGAATTGTAAAACAGAGACAATCCGAGGGAAATTAATATTTTCGGAGGTTAGGCTTATGACAGCAAGAGAATTTTTAAACCGACCATTTATTCTGAATAACAAAATCAACGATAAGAAGATCAAACTTGGATATTACAGAGAACTGTCATGCAGTGTTTCTTCTCCTGGATTTGAGGAGCATTATTCAAGCAATCGAAACATAAAAGCACCCTTTGAAAGATATCTTGAGAAAATCGATGCTTTGGAAAAAGAGCTTGCAGAGGATTATAAAAAGCTGGAGGAACTTTGCTGTGAGCTGGATAGTGCCATTGATTTGGTAGAAGATCCGATGGAGCAGATGATACTTCGGTACCGATATATTGAATTAAAGTCCATGCCGGAAATATCTGTGCAGATGCATTATTCTCTCCGGTGGACGAAGCGTCTTCACAGACGTGCTTTGGATAGTTTTGAAAGAAGCCACTCCTAGGCCACCCCCAGGCCACTCCCAAGACACCCCTTGCATGCGGTATGATGTAAACTGTAGAAAAAGAATAAATGAAGGAAGAGCCTTTGCCGGAAAAATCCCGCAGAGGCTTTTGTTATATCTAAAGGAGGTGCTGATGTGCCAAGAAGACCAAAGGGTCCTTGTAGTTTTCCTGGCTGTTCAAATCTAACGGATGGTAGGTACTGTGAGGAACATAAGAAGCAAGCCAATCGTTCCTACGAGAAGTATGGCAGAGATAAAGCTGTACGCCGCAGGTACGGAAGAGCATGGAAACGAATCCGTGACAGCTACGTGAAGACACATCCATTCTGTGAACAGTGCTTTGAGAAAGGGATCATTGTTCCGGTGGATGAGGTTCATCATAAGAAACCATTGTCGGAAGGTGGTACCCATGACAGAAGCAATTTAATTTCTCTTTGCAAAATCTGTCATGCCAAGATCCATGCCGAACGTGGTGATTATCACGGAAGCAAAAAATATCGTGTTTACGGATATGATGACTAATCCCCAGGGGCGGCCAAAATCTCTAACATCAAGGCCACCGTGGAACGGCGTGGGGTCTTGCGTGTGAAAAATGCGAAATCAAAAGGGTAATTAAAGGAGGAACATGAGACGTGCCTACGAAATCAAACAACATAGGCGGCCGTGGAGGCAGAAGGCCAGGTGCCGGACGCAAGAAATCGGCGGTCAAAGAAAAAGCAAATAACGGAAATCCGGGAGGAAGAAAATTAGAGGTTCTAGATATTCCGGATGTGGAAGGTGTGGAGATGCCAAAGCCACACGACTTCCTGTCCGCAGAACAAAGAGACGGATCAGAACTGCAGGCATCCGAGATTTATGAGGAGACGTGGCAGTGGCTAAAGAAAATTGGATGTGCATCGAAAGTATCCCCGCAGATTTTAGAGCGATATGCGATGTGTTCCGCTCGCTGGATTCAGTGTGAGGAGATGACCAATAAGCTAGGTTTTCTTTCCAAACATCCCACTACACAGAAACCTATCCCATCTCCGTTTATCAATATTGGCATTAACTATATGAACCAGGCTGTAAGGCTGTGGAATGAGATATTTCAGATTGTGAAGGAGAACTGCAGTACCGATTATGACGATGCTGCTCCGCAAAATGATTTGATGGAAAGGCTCCTAAGAGCAAGGGAAGGAAGATAGCATGATTGAGAAAGTAAATCCGAGCCATCCGGATAAGATGGCAGATAGAATAGCAGGTGCTATTGTTGATTTGGCATATAAAAAACAGGAAAATCCGAAGATTGCAGTAGAGGTGCTTATCGGTCATGGCTATGGTCATGTGGTGATTGAAACCTCTGTGGATATGGAAAGAGAAGATGTTGCATATATTGTGGAGCGAATTGCTCCAGGCATTCGGGTGTTTATTCAAATCGTGCCACAAGATGTGCATTTGGCGGAAAATCAGTCCAAGGGAATGAGATGCGGTGATAACGGTATTTTTAAAGGAATGCCGTTGACAGAGGAACAGAAAGCACTCTCTAAGATTGCAAGAGAAATCTACACATCTTATCCGTATGATGGAAAGTACATTCTGGATGAAGCAAGACTGATCATCTGTCAGAGCAATGCAAAAACTACAGATTTGAAATACACATATCCAAATGCGGAAATCAATCCGCTCGGTGATTGGACTGGTGGACTTGATGTAGATTCCGGTGCAACCAACCGAAAACTAGGAAGTGATATGGCAGATTCTGTGACAGGCGGAGGTCTTCATGGAAAAGATTTATCCAAAGCAGATGTGTCTGTTAATATCTATGCATTTCTTAAAGCGCAGAAAACAGGTAAGCCTGTAGAAATTTGCTGTGCCATTGGAGACGACAGAGTTGATGACAGACCGTATGCAGAAATCGTAGAGATTGCAAGAGAATATATTCAGTCCATCGGTGGCTTTGAGAAGTTTGCCGAATGGGGACTATTTTAAGGAGGCGGCTATGAGTAAAACAACAACAGAAATGCAGCTTGTAGCTGTATCAAAACTAATTCCTTATGTAAATAATGCAAGAACTCATTCAGCAGAGCAGGTGATGAAACTTCGTTCTTCTCTTCGTGAGTTCGGCTTTATCAATCCGGTCATTATCGACAGAGAATATAACGTGATTGCCGGACACGGCAGAATCCTTGCAGCAAAGGAAGAAGGCATCACAGAAGTACCGTGCGTATTTGTGGATTATCTGACAGAGACACAGAAGAAAGCATATATCCTTGCCGACAACCGAATGGCAATGGATGCAGGCTGGGATGAGGAACTTCTTCGTATTGAAATTGAATCCTTAAAGGATATGGATTTTAATGTAGGCTTGACAGGATTTTCAGAAGATGAGCTTGCAGAACTTTATGGAGAGGACAAGCAGTCAGAAGTGGAAGATGATGACTATGATCTGTCTGATGCACTGGAAAAGGCTGCTTTTGTACAGCGTGGAGATATCTGGACGGTTGGCAGACACAGACTGATGTGTGGTGATGCAACTTCTTCAGAAGATGTAGCTGCACTTATGAATGGGAAGAAAGCCAATCTCATTATTACGGATCCCCCATACAACGTGGCATTTGAAAGTTCTGATGGATTATCCATTAAAAATGACAAGATGGCAAATGATAAGTTCTATGAATTTTTGCTTTCTGCATTTAAGAATATGGCAGAACATCTGGAAAAGGGTGGCTCGGCTTATGTATTTCATGCAGATACAGAGGGTCTTAATTTCAGAAAAGCATTTGTGGATGCGGGCTTTCACTTGTCGGGATGCTGCATCTGGGTGAAGAATTCTCTGGTGCTTGGTAGATCGGATTATCAGTGGCAGCATGAACCTGTGCTTTATGGTTTCCTTCAGAATGGCAAGCATTACTGGAGCAAGAGTGCTGGAAGAAGTCAGACCACTATTTGGAACTTCGACAAGCCAAAGAAGAACAAGAATCATCCTACATCAAAACCGCTTGACCTTCTTGCATATCCCATCGGAAATTCCAGTCAGGAAAATGCAATTGTTATCGATACCTTTGGTGGCAGTGGCTCCACACTGATGACCTGCGAGAAAACTAATCGTATCTGTTATACGATGGAACTAGATGAGAAGTATGCATCTGTTATTTTGCGAAGATATGTGGAAGATACCAAGGATGCAGGAAATGTATTTGTTATAAGAAACGGAGAAAAAATTGCTTACTCCGACCTTGTGAAAGAGGTGGAATAGCATATTACGCACAAAATTATGATGAATAAATCGGTTCATATTTTACTCGGATATTTACAGATATGACTTGCTATTTATGCGATTCAGAGTGATATATGTAGTACCGAAAAATAAAGGAGGTACTCATAAATGAGAGTAGAATTTAACCGAACCGGAGCAGAGAGAAAAGCACTGGTTACAGCAATTGGAGAAATCCTTGGTACAAAGCCAAAGTATAAGGGGATGCCAACGGCGGCTTATGACTTTGGAGGTCTCATAGTAGATAAGACTGGAGCCTTGGAATTTGACGAGAACATTTTTCCGAAGGACATCGAAGAACTGCTGAAGAAACTTGCGGACAGCGGCTTTGCTTCAGAAGAAAAGGAAATACCCAAAGAGCCGGAAGAAACGCCACAGAGCGAAGATGCAGGGCTTACGGTGGCCATTCCGCTTGAGAATGTTTCAGCCGGAAACCTTACGAAGTTGCTTGAAGCAAAAGGTGAATTAATTAAGAAAGCTTTGGGAGTAGATGATATCCGAATCGAAATGGATGAGGAAAAAGTTTCATTCCCTTGGTTTTCCGAGGTGCCGGATACAGAAACTTGCCAAGCTTACCAGAATTTCATTGCAGCACTCTGCAAGATGAGTAAAGAACAGAAACGCATCAACTCAACAGAAAAGAAAGTCAGCAATGAGAAATACGCATTCCGATGTTTCCTTTTAAGGCTTGGATTTATCGGTGATAACTACAAAACTGATCGAAAGATACTTTTAAAGAATCTGACAGGGTCATCTGCATTTAAGAATGGAGCAAAGAAGGAGGTTCTGAGCGATGAGATTTCCAAGTAAAGAGATTGTAGCAAGAGTGCGCAGGCAGTATCCTGCCGGATGTAGGGTGGAGCTTACCCGTATGGACGATTTGCAGGCACCACCAATTGGAACAAAGGGTACGGTCATTGGTGTGGATGATACAGCAAGCATTATGGTTGCTTGGGATAATGGTTCCGGATTAAATGTAGTCTATGGCGAGGACCGATGCAGAAAAATCGAGGAGTAATATGCACAGTATTTTTCTGAAATAATTGTCACATATATGCCGAAAAATAACTTGCTATTATGTGCCTTTAGAGTGATATATAGTACTACCGAAAGGGAAAACAACACACTTAGGAGGAAACGACAATGAAGGAAATCAGAAGATTTGAGGAGCTTATGAATGCAAAGGGAAACATTAGCTTGAAAGATGCAGGAGTTAACAGCACACTTTACTGGGCATACAGAATTTCCAAAGAAGAATCTGAAAACGACCTTATTGATTTTAATGAAGTTATTTGGGATTACGATATCAAAGAGATTGCAGATAGCATGAGAGCAGAAGGAATCAAAGAGTTCACCATCAGCTCTGCATTTTCAAGCCTTATCGAAACCTTAGCAGAATTTGAAAAGAACGGCATCTACATGAACGGACTTACAACGGTCAACGCAAGATACACCGATTGGGAAACCGGAGAGCATTCCAGAATTCCGGCAATCAAGATGGAGGTGAGATAAGCATGTGGGCAGAAGGAAGCATCAAGGTTTCAAACAACATCTTCCACTACTGGGTCAAACACTTCGAAGAGCCGAGCGAAGATTACGGTATGGACGGCGGCAGGATTTCCAAGCTGATGTTAAAGCGAGACGGTGAGATCGCCTATAACTATGACAGAGGATTGGATATTCCTCCGGCCGACCAAGAAACCGAGATGGCACTTGCCATTTTGATGAAGGAATATAACTAAAACAGAAAGTTTCAGAAGAACCGCCCTCAAGGGTGTGTTCCTCGTTCTACGATATATATTGGACAGTCGCAGTGATGCGGCTTATTTTTATGCAATTTTGGAGGTGATGCAGCTTGCGAAAATTAGAAGATTATAAGCCTACCAAGTTCATGGCGGATACCTCGCACTACGATGAAACGATGGCAGATTTCGCTGTCAGCTTTATTGAGGAGCTATGCCATACCAAAGGAACATGGGCAGGAAAGAAATTCGAGCTGATCGATTGGCAGGAACAGATCATAAGAGATTTATTTGGTGTGTTAAAACCAAACGGATATCGTCAGTTCAATACAGCATATATCGAGATCCCTAAGAAACAGGGAAAATCAGAACTTGCAGCTGCCGTAGCACTTCTTCTTTTATGTGGTGATGGCGAAGAAAGAGCCGAAGTGTACGGATGTGCAGCAGACAGAAACCAGGCCAAGATCGTATTTGATGTGGCCGTGGATATGGTGAAGTTTTCTCCGGCACTACTGAAAAGAGTCAAAATTTTGGAGTCGCAAAAGAAGCTGATATATAAGCCAACCAACAGCTTTTATCAAGTTCTATCAGCGGATGTTGCTAATAAGCATGGCTTTAATACGCACGGAGTAATTTTCGATGAACTTCATACTCAGCCGAACCGAAAACTCTATGACGTAATGACACAAGGAAGTGGTGATGCAAGAATGCAGCCACTGTATTTTCTGATCACCACAGCCGGAAATGATACCAACTCGATCTGCTATGAGATACATCAGAAGGCACTGGATATTCAGGCAGGAAGAAAGGTAGACCCGACATTTTACTCCGTTATCTATGGTGCAGATGAATCGGAAGATTGGACAGATCCTAAAGTGTGGCAGAAGGCAAATCCATCCCTTGGTATTACGGTTGCTATGGAAAAAGTAAAAGCTGCCTGTGACTCCGCAAAGCAGAATCCGGGAGAAGAAAACTCCTTCAGACAGTTGAGACTGAATCAATGGGTCAAACAATCGGTACGATGGATGCCAATGGATAAGTGGGATGCCTGTAACTATAAGGTTGATGAAGATGAACTGGAAGGACGCATCTGCTACGGAGGTTTGGACCTTTCATCTACAACAGATATTACGGCATTTGTTTTGGTGTTTCCGCCGCTTGATGAAGAAGATAAATACATCATTCTGCCGTATTTCTGGGTGCCAGAAGATACGCTAGACCTAAGGGTTAGACGAGATCATGTGCCTTATGATCTGTGGGAGCGAAAAGGATATCTGCAGACCACGGAAGGCAATGTAGTCCATTACGGCTTTATCGAGAAATTTATTGAAAGCCTCGGTGAGCGTTTCAATATCCGAGAAATTGCTTTTGACCGTTGGGGTGCAGTTCAGATGGTGCAGAATCTTGAAGGTATGGGATTTACTGTTGTTCCGTTCGGACAAGGGTTTAAGGATATGAGTCCGCCTACAAAAGAGCTGATGAAATTGGTGCTGGAAAAGAAAATCGTACATGGCGGCCATCCAGTTTTAAGGTGGAATATGGATAATATCTTTATTCGGACAGACCCGGCAGGAAACATTAAAGCGGATAAAGAAAAATCAACAGAAAAGATTGACGGTGCTATTGCAACGATCATGGCACTGGATAGAGCAATTCGGTGTGGCAATGAAATGACGGAGTCGGTCTATGACACACGAGGACTTTTGGTATTTTAATTTAGAAAGGCAAGGTAGTAATCAGAATGGGAATTCTAAAAGGTTTATTTAGGACAAGAGATGCCCCCACAAACAGAACAGCAGGAAGCGCATACAGCTTTTTTATGGGTGGATCTACATCCGGAAAAAGAGTCAATGAACGTTCTGCCCTGCAGATGACAGCAGTATATAGCTGCGTTCGTATTCTGTCGGAGGCAATCGCAAGCCTGCCGTTACATTTATATAAATATGACGAAAATGGCAGTAAGGAAAAAGCAATAGAGCACCCGCTGTATACATTGCTTCACGATGAGCCGAATCCTGAAATGACAAGTTTTGTGTTTCGGGAAACACTAATGACGCATCTGCTGCTTTGGGGCAATGCCTACGCACAGATCATTAGAAACGGTAAAGGTGAGGTAATAGCACTGTACCCTTTGATGCCGGACAGAATGAAAGTGGATAGAGACGAGCAGGGACATCTGTATTACGAGTACCAGGTCAGCTCCGATGATGCACCGACCAATAAAGGGGCAATCGTAAGGCTTAAACCCGATGAGGTGATGCATATCCCAGGACTTGGATTTGACGGACTAGTAGGGTATTCACCCATTGCAATGGCTAAAAATGCTATTGGTCTTGCCATTGCGGCCGAAGAATACGGAAGTAAATTCTATGCCAATGGTGCAGCTCCAAGTGGTGTATTGGAACATCCGGGAACATTAAAGGATCCGTCAAAAGTAAGGGACAGCTGGTCACAGACATTTGGCGGCAGTGCAAATTCACATAAGGTGGCTGTTTTGGAAGAAGGAATGAAGTACACACCGATTTCTATTTCTCCAAACGAAGCACAGTTTTTAGAAACTAGAAAATTTCAGATTGATGAGATTGCAAGGATATTCAGAGTACCACCACATATGGTTGGCGACCTTGAAAAGTCGAGCTTTTCTAATATTGAGCAGCAGTCACTGGAGTTTGTGAAATATACTCTGGATCCTTGGGTTTCAAGATGGGAACAGAATATGATCCGTTCCCTGCTGTCCGAGGAAGAAAAGAAAAAATATTTTATCAAGTTTAATGTGGACGGACTGCTTCGTGGTGATTATCAGAGCCGAATGAACGGTTATGCCACTGCAAGACAGAATGGCTGGATGTCTGCCAATGATATAAGAGAACTTGAAAATTTGGACAGGATTCCTGCTAAACTGGGCGGTGACCTTTATCTTATCAATGGTAATATGACCAAGCTTTCTGATGCAGGTATCTTTGCTGCAAGTCAAGACACATCAGACAGAAAGGAGAAAACAGATGAAGAACAAGAAGTTCTGGAACTGGAGGAGCCGAAAGACTCTAAACCAGGAAAACGAGGAGGACATAGAACGAATCCTTGAGCTGTACGGTACCATTGCGGAAGAAAGCTGGTTTGACGATGATGTCACACCACAGCTTTTCAAGGATGAGTTAAATGCCGGAAGTGGAGATATTACGGTATGGATCAATTCTCCAGGTGGTGACTGTGTGGCTGCGGCACAGATTTACAATATGCTTTCGCAGTACAAAGGGAATGTCACCGTCAAGATTGATGGCATTGCCGCATCAGCGGCATCAGTCATTGCAATGGCTGGAAACACAGTGCGTATGTCACCGGTTTCCATGATGATGATCCATAACCCTGCCACGGTAGCCTTTGGTGACCATGCAGAAATGCAGAAGGCAATCGATATGCTTGCAGAAGTGAAAGAATCCATCATCAATGCCTACGTGATTAAGACAGGTCTTACAAGAGCAAAGCTTAGTCATTTGATGGATGCAGAGACCTGGATGGATGCCAACAAGGCAATCGAACTTGGATTTGCGGATGACATCATTACAAGAGCAGAAACAAAACCGAATACAGATCCTGAAGAAGAGGACGAAGATGATGAAAGCACCGAAGAGGAGAAGAACAAGAAACTTTCCGATTCGATGCTTTTTTCACGCAAGACAGTAAACAACGCTCTTATGAATAAGCTGGAAAAGCATTATTTGGTGTCTAACGATACTGTAACGAAGCAGGCAGAAATTCCTGCTCCTATAAATAATGGCACTCCGGCAAAAGATCTAAAGGAGAGACTGGACTTTATTAAGAAATTCATTTAAGGAGGAATTCTACTATGACTATTAAAGATTTAATTGAAAAGAGAGCAAAGGTGTGGGAAACCGCAAAGAACTTTGTGGAAACTTACGAGGATAAAAATGGTGTGCTTTCCGAAGAGGATACCGCAGCCTACAACAAGATGGAAAAGGAAATTGAAGATCTGACCACTGCAATTGACCGTCAGACAAGAGCAGAACGAAGAGAGCTGGAACTCTCCAAGCCTGTTAATTCTCCGATTACAGGAAAACCATTTAGAGGAGAGCAGGAAAACGAAAAGACAGGACGTGCTTCGGATGAATATAGGGATGCAATGATCTCTGCGATGCGTTCAAACTTCCGTAATGTAAGCAATGTACTTCAGGAGGGTGTGGATGCAGATGGTGGCTACCTTGTGCCGGAAGAGTATGACCGAAGACTGATTGATGTGCTGGATGGGGAGAATATTATGCGTGGTCTTGCCACTACGATTACCACTGCCGGACAGCACAAGATCAATATTGCAGCTACAAAACCCGCCGCTGCATGGATTGAGGAAGGTGGAGCATTAACTTTCGGTGATGCAACTTTTGATCAGATCTATCTGGATGCATACAAGCTTCATGTAGCGATTAAGGTCACAGAAGAGCTTCTTTATGATAATGCTTTCGGTCTTGAAAATTACATCATTACTCAGTTTGGTAAGGCACTGGCAAATGCCGAAGAGGATGCGTTCTTAAACGGTGACGGCAAGGGCAAACCAACCGGTATCTTCGACAAAACCAAGGGCGGCCAGATCGCCGGAACACTTACGGCAGCGATTAAGTCCGATGATCTTATTGATCTCGTATATGGACTTAAAAGACCGTATCGTAAGAGTGCATCTTTCATCATGAACGATGCCACACTGGCATCTCTTAGAAAGCTGAAGGATAACAACGGAGCATATATCTGGCAGCCTTCTTACAAGGAAGGAGAACCGGATAGAGTACTTGGCTATACCGTACATACTTCTTCTTTTGCTCCGACCAATGCGATTGCTTTTGGCGATTATAGTTACTACAACATCGGTGATCGTGGTTCTCGTTCTTTCGGAGAACTTCGTGAGCTTTTTGCAGGCAACGGAATGATCGGTTTCTTGGCAAAGGAGAGAGTGGATGGGAAACTGGTACTTCCGGAGGCTGTGAAGGTACTTAAGCTTAAGGAGGATACCGCATCTACTGGCAAAGCCTAAAAACAAATAACAGTGGCACTTTATGACCGCGAATTCCAGTCATAAGGTGTCACATTCTTTTAAGAGGTGGTGATTGATATGATCGTTGGTCTTGATGAGATGAAAGGGTATCTTCGTGTGGACTTTGAGGACGATGATGCGTTAATTGAAAACTTCATAGAAACCGGGCAGAACCTCTGTGCAGACATCGCCAGATTATCTGTAGATGAACTTGGGAAAATTCCATCCTTTAAGATAGCGGTGATGTATGCCGTAGCTTATCTATATGAACACCGAGAAGATGCAGACCACCATCAGCTTACGATTTCTCTTCGTTCACTTCTTGAAGGTGTGAGAAGGAGCGTGTTCTGATGAATATTGCACTTTTGAATGTGAAGATCAAAGTTCAGGAAAATGAAGTGGCAGTTGATAAAATTGGCAATCACAAAAGTATCTGGAAGGATTTCTATCAATGTTATGCCACTGTCAGTGGTGAGGGCGGTTCTGAAAAAGCTGTGGCAGGTCTTATCGTGGATGATTCGGATATTTCTTTTACCGTGAGATGGTGCAGGAAATTAGCAGATCTTGATGTAACAAAACACAGGATAATCTTTGAGGGGATAACCTACAATCTTGTATCCATTGACCATATGAATTTCAAGAAGAAATGTCTGAAACTGAAATGTGAGAAAGAGAGGAAGAAGTAATGGCAACAAAGATCGATAACCTTGCCAATGAGATTATGGAAGGTTTAAAAGAATATGCAGACCTTGCTTCTGATGATGTAAAAAAAGCTGTCCGGAAAGCTGGAAATACCGTAAGAAAAGAGATATCTGAAAATGCACCAAAGGATACAGGTGCTTATGCGAAGAGCTGGTCGGTGAAGAAAACAAAGGAAACATCAAACTCTCTTGAAGTAACTGTGTATTCAAAGAATCGGTATCAGCTGGCCCATCTTCTGGAACACGGTCATGCAAAACGAGGTGGTGGAAGAGTGGCAGCAAGACCACACATTGCACAGGCAGAACAGTCCGCAGTAGAAACACTGGATTCTGAAATAGCGAAAGCACTGGGAGGTCACTGATGGATAAGATATTACAGATGCTTGATGAAATGGGTATTCCTTTTGCATATGATCACTTTGCAGAAGGTGAAAGTCCAAATCCGCCATTTATCTGTTACCTCATTCCAGGAACAGATCATTTCTCAGCGGATGGAAAAGTGTATCAAAAGATCAATGAAATTCATATTGAACTTTATACCGATTTTAAGGACTTGTCGGTAGAAGACAAAGTGGAAACCGTGCTGGATAAGTACGGTGTTTTTTATGACCACACAGAAACGTGGATTGAAAGTGAAAAAATGTACGAAGTCCTATATTCATTTGAAATGGAGGCATAAAGCTATGGCGAATAAAGTAAAATACAATCTTAAAAATGTTCATGCGGCAAAGCTGACAAAAGGTGAAGATGGAAGTTACACATACGAAACACCAAAGGCAATTCCAGGAGCAGTAAGCATCAGTTTGGATGCAGAGGGGGATTCTTCTCCGTTCTATGCAGACGGCATCGTATATTTCCGTTCGGTATCCAATAACGGATACAGCGGTGATTTGGAAATTGCACTGATTCCGGAATGGTTCAGAACAGATATTCTGAAGGAAGAACTGGATAAAAATGGGGTTCTTGTTGAGAACTCAAATATTACAGAAACGGAGAAGTTTGCACTTCTGTTTGAGTTTGACGGAGATGTGAAGTGCATCCGTCACGTTTTATATAACTGCTCTGCATCTCGTCCTTCTATTGAGTCTGAAACTAAAGAGGACACGATTGAACCGGGAACAGAGATGTTATCTCTTACAGCAGATCCAAGAGAAGATGGTCTCGTTAAATCAAGAACCGGAGATACTACTACGGATGCTACTTACAACGATTGGTACAAAGCGGTATATGTTCCTGTTGCCAAGGCAGCACAAGCTGTAAATGGAGGTAAATAATCATGCTGAAGAAAGTAATTAAAATTGGGGATAAAGATGTGGTATTTCGTTCCTCTGCCACTGTTCCAAGATTATATCGTGCAAAGTTCAAACGAGATATCTTCAAGGACTTAGCAAAATTGGAAAGTTCATATAAAGGCAGTAAAGAAGAGGGCGAGGAGTTTGCAATCGATGATCTTGAGATCTTTGAGAATGTGGCATATATCATGGCCTATCATGCAGACAACACGATTCCAGATAATATCGATGACTGGCTGGATCAGTTTGAGATGTTCTCCATCTATGAAGTGCTGCCGGAGATTCTTGCTTTATGGGGGACAAACCTAATTACAGATATTGATTCTAAAAAAAACTTAAACGCAGTAGTCGGGAGATGACCACGCCATTATTCCTTCTGCGTTGCCTTGAGGTAGGTATTTCCATCGGAGATCTGGATTATCTGACCATTGGAATGGTGATGGATATCTGGACGGAGAAAGCAAATGACTCCGTGAAATATGACAGTATTGCAACACAGGAGGATTTTGATAAGTTTTAATAAAATAGTAATGACAGTTTCTAAAATATCAATTATAATTATTTTAAATTGTAATTGGGAGGTGCGTTATGCGTAGAGTTCGAGGATTAAATGCAAAAATATCAAAAGACGATGCAGGTGGTTTTATCAGTGTGGACTGGCATTGTCCATATTGTGGTGAATATAATGCTGGTTTTTACTTCACATCAAATGTAGAAGCATTAGATAGTAGTTTTGAAGTGGATCATGAGTGCGATGATTGTGGTAAAACAGTTACTATTGAATGTGTTGACGTTGAAAATGGTCTTTTAGATTAACAATAAGTTTTGAAAAGCATCAATCAGAAATGGTTGGTGCTTTTTCTGTGCTCAGAGAAATCCGGGCTTTTATTATGCAATTTTTTAGGAGGTAGACGCCAATGGCAAACAGAATCAAAGGTATCACTGTCGAAATTGGCGGTGATACTACCAAGCTGCAGACAGCTCTTAAAGGAGTTAACGGTCAGATTAAAAATACGCAGTCTGCATTAAAGGATGTAGAAAGACTTCTAAAACTAGATCCGACTAATACAAATCTGCTTGCTCAGAAACAGAAACTGTTAACGCAGGCAATTGGAGAAACAAAAGAGAAACTGACCACCTTGAAGACGGCAGCGCAGCAGGCAAATGAGCAGTTGCAAAAGGGTGAGATTTCTCAGGAGCAGTATGATGCACTTCAAAGGGAAATTGCCGCAACAGAGGCAGAACTTAAAAGGCTTGAATCTCAGGCATCCAAGACAAATCAGACACTGACAAAGATTGGTGAGGTTGGCGGAAAATTAGAAAATGCCGGAGACAGCATTGCAAACGCCGGAAAGAAAGTGTCTGTTGCATCAGCGGCCGTTACTGCGATGGGCGGTGCTGCCGTAAAGACAGCAGCGGACTTTGAATCTTCCATGAGCCAGGTACAGGCAACAATGGGAATTACAAAGAATTCCATGTCCAAGGTGAACGGTCAGTCTGTCAACACAATGGATACCTTATCTGACCTGGCAAAGACGATGGGTGCCAAGACTGCCTATTCTGCAAGTGAGTGTGCGGAAGCTCTTAATTACCTGGCTCTTGCCGGATATGATACGCAGGAAATGTGCGATACCCTGCCAACCGTTCTGAACTTAGCGGCCGCAGGCAATATCGATTTGGCATCTGCATCCGACATGGTAACGGATGCCATGTCTGCGCTTGGACTAAAAACCAAGGATGCCGATAAGATGGTGGATCAGATGGCAAAAACCGCATCCAGTACAAACACATCGGTAGGTCAGCTTGGCGAAGGAATCCTTACTATCGGTGCAACAGCAAAGTCTGTCAAAGGAGGAACCGCTGAACTTAATACGGCACTGGGTATCTTGGCCAACAACGGTATCAAAGGTGCAGAAGGCGGTACGCATCTTCGAAATGTTATTCTGTCTTTGCAGAATCCAACAGATGGTGCAGCCAAAACAATGGAAAAGCTTGGGGTTAAGACTTATGACTCTGAAGGCAATATGCGTTCGTTAAATGATATTTTGGGTGACCTGAATAAATCAATGGACGGTATGACATCTGCGGAAAAGGCGAACATCATAGCAACTATTTTCAATAAGACAGACCTTGCATCGGTTAATGCACTGCTTGCCAATACCGGAGATACCTGGACAGATCTTCAGACAGCCATTGAAAACAGTGGTGGGGCAGCACAGCAGATGGCGGATACTCAGCTGGATAACTTAAAGGGACAGCTTACCATTTTGAAATCTGCCGTGGAGGGATTTGCTATTTCCATCGGTGAAACACTGATGCCGATGGTAAAAAATATCGTTTCAAAGATTCAGTCCTTCGTGGATTGGCTGAATAATCTTGATGAGGGTACAAGACAGGTCATTGTAAAGGTTGGACTTTTTGTTGCGGCTTTAGGTCCTTTTCTTGTGATCCTTGGCACGGTCATATCCAAAGTGGGTGTGGCTATGCAGGCATTCAGTAAGCTCGGTCTTAAGATCACAAGCCTTGTTGCAAATGCCGGAGGAATGTCTGGTGTAATGGGAAAGGTCGGTGCAGCTATTGGTGGCATTTCCGCTCCAGTTGTCGCAGTGGTGGCAGTCATCGGAGCTTTAGTAGCTGCATTTATTCATTTATGGAACACAAATGAGAAATTTAGAGACAGCATCATTGGGATTTGGAATCGGATCAAAGAAATTTTCAGCAGCTTTGCACAAGGTATTACCGAAAGACTGAACGCACTGGGCTTCGATTTTCAGAACTTCAAAGAAGTGGTATCTGCCATCTGGAATGCATTATGTAATTTCCTGGCTCCGGTATTTGAAGGAGTATTTACGCAAATTGCTAATATTCTGGAGGGAGCACTTGGAGTTATCACAGGAATCCTCGATGTGTTTATCGGCATCTTCACCGGAAACTGGTCTCAGGTGTGGGAAGGTGTCAAAGGCATCTTCGGCTCTGTTTGGGATTTCATTAAGAATACATTTACAAACTATATGAACGTCATTCAGAATGCTGCGAATGTGGTTCTCGGATGGTTCGGTACAAGTTGGAATGAGGCTTGGTCTGGTATCAAGAGTTTCTTTGTGAACCTGTGGAATAGTATCGCTTCCTTCTTTTCGGGAATCTGGGACGGTATCAAGAATGTTGTCACAACTGCCGTGATGTTCATTGCATCTTTCTTTCAGGTTGCATTTGACATCATCACAGTGCCATTTCGATTTATTTGGGAAAACTGCAAGAGCGTTATTATTACCGTCTGGAATGCGATAAAAGAAAAGGTGACTACCGTTATCAATGCCGTTTCTTCTGTTATCAGCACAGTGATGAATGGTATCAAAACGGTATTTACTACGGTCTGGAATGCAATAAAGCAGGTTGTTACAACAGTGGTGAACGCTATCAAAAACGTTGTAACTACAGTATTTAATGCCATTAAAAACACAGCTGCTACAGTATGGAATGGGGTAAAGACGGTCGTTACCACTCCGGTGAATGCTATCAAGAACACCGTCAGTACGGCATTCAATGCGGTGAAGAGTACGGTATCTTCTGTATTTAACAGCATCAAGAGTACCGCAACTTCGGTCTGGAACGGAATAAAGTCTGCGATCATTACACCAATTGAGGCGGCAAAGAATAAGGTCAAAGGCGTGGTCGATGCCATCAAGGGATTTTTCTCTGGCATGAAGATTTCACTCCCTCATATCAAACTCCCGCACTTTAGAGTAACGGGCAGTCTTTCCATTGCACCGCCATCTGTTCCGCACCTTTCTATCGATTGGTATAAGGATGGAGGTATCATGACCAAGCCTACCGCATTTGGTATGAATGGATCTTCATTGATGGTAGGAGGAGAGTCGGGTGCAGAGGCCATCTTGCCGCTTTCTGCGTTCTATAAGCAGCTGGAAGCGATGATTGACAGCAAGCTTGATATGAGCGGTATGGAAAAGTACCTAGCTGTTATTGCGGACAATAGTTCGAAGGGAATCTATTTGGAGGATGGAACACTGGTGGGACATCTACTTCCGGCAATCGATAATGGCCTTGGAAAACAGCAGAAAATAACAAGGAGGCTTGCACTATGATACCAGACATTTTGATCAACGACACTTCCATGCTTAAGCTTGGATGGATAAGAGAAACCGTTGATTTTCCTATACCGAAGTCCCAGGCAGAAACCGTTACCGTGCCGGGACGAAATTCTCCGGTACGGTTTAACGAGGCGCTTGGCCGTATATCTTTTGAACCGAGAGCATTTACATTGACGTTTTCCATGCTGGGAACAAGAGTACAGTTTGATGAGCGGGTTTCCATTGTGAGCAATCGTTATGCCGGAAGGCTGTGCCAAATCATCTGCAGTGAAGAACCCAATCTATATGTTCTTGGAACGATTGAGATGAGTTCTTCCTATGATCCACTTACCGGAAAGGGTCAGCTTGTTATGGAAAGCAGTGATGCAGATTCCTACAGGTATCATGTGGAAGAGACACAGGTTGTTTTTACCGGAAGTGGAACGGCAGTGCTTGTAAGTGATTATATGCCGGTAGTTCCTACGGTTATAACGACTGCGGAAACCACGATGTCTTGGAAAATTGGAACAGATACTTTCCGCAGAACACTGAGCAGTGGCACATGGGAAATTCCAGAGCTGCAGCTTAGCTTTGGAGATAACAGCATCAAAATCGAGAGTGATGGAAGTACTACTTTCCGTTACCGGGAGGGATGCCTATGAGTATCTTTAGAGTATATGTGGATGGTCAGATTTTTTACCATCCCCATTTATCGAAGCTTGCTATTACAGAGGCAACCGTAAGTGAGGACGCAGAAAACATCGACAGCTTTACCTTGTCTGCACCATATAATCATCCCTACATCGACTTTATTCGGCCAATGGCATCAGTAATTCAGTGTAGAAGGGATGATGAAGTGGTATTTGAAGGAAGAGTGCTGGATGATGGATCCGATTTTTACAACACCCATACTTGGACCTGTGAATCCTGTTTGGCTTATCTGAAAGATACCATGCAGCCACCCTTTGAATATAAGGGGACATTAAGAGGATTACTTGAGCAATTTGTAAATGTACATAATCAATCGGTAGAAGAACAGAAGCAGTTTGAAATCGGCAGAATTACGGTTACAGACGATAACGATTATATTGCTTACAGTAACTCGGATTATTCTGTGACGATGGATGCCATAAAAAATAAGCTAATTGATACGCACGGAGGATATCTTCGGGTTCGCTATATTGGTTCAAAGAGGGTTTTGGATTATCTCAAAGATTTCGATGAAAGAAGCCTGCAAAAAGTGGAATTCGGGAAAAATCTTCTAGATGTAAAAATAACCAAGGACCATACCGAAAGAGTGACAGCCTTGATTCCATTCGGTGCGAAAAAGACCGAAGAAGATGAAGATGGAAACGTAACAGAACTGGATGAACGAATTGATATTACAGAAGTAAATCATGGACTGAATTATGTCACGGATGAGGATGCCGTCAAGGAAATCGGATGGATATGGGCAACTGAAATATGGGAGGATGTCACCAAGCCGTTAAACCTTTTGAGAAAAGCAAAAGCAAGAGTGAAGGAACTGGCAAAAGGTATCACAAGTATGGAACTGACAATCTTAGATGAATCAGACAGTGACAGTACAATTGATGATATTACATCCAGGATGTATGTGGACTGTTATTCAAAACCACACGGGATTGATGGAAGATATCTTGTGCTTGGAAGAAAAAGAGACTATTTAAATCCTGCCGGAAACACCATCACGATAGGAGCAACGAATGTAACGCTTACATCGGCATCCGCCAAACAAGGCAGTAGCATTTCCTCTTTGGAAGATGATATTTTCGGCCAGACCACGAAAATCGAGAAGATTACCGGAGATCTTGATACGATCAATTCACAGAAAATGTATCGCACGGAATTGATTGTAGATGGAGTCAGTATTTTTAAGAATAAAGGTCAGAAAAGCACCATGTACTGCAAGGTGTATTCCTGGGATAAGGAAATCACCGATACTTTAGATGCAAGCTGCTTTATATGGCATCGAAACTCTTCGGATGAAGAAGCAGATAAAGAGTGGGATAAGAACCACATCGGCATGAAACAAATAACGATTACGACAGAGGACGTGTTAGACAATGCGTCCTTTTATTGTGAAGTAGAAATATAAGGAGGAATTTAAATGGCTACGATTTTAACATCCAGTCAGCAGACATTTGTGGACATCACGGATCAGCGAAAATTATCGGCATATATCACATCCAATCTTCCAAAGACGCAGAGTGAAGATCCCAACGTACTGCCGCATACTTATGCACCAAGCTGGGACAGTACAAACCTTGTATTGACACCTGTGCTGTTTCTGGATCAGACCAATGTATCTCCGACTGCAACAGGAGTGACGATTGCATGGAAAAGAAAAGATGGTGTGGCATCAGAAACCGCACTGACTTCCGGTGAGACTGTAAAAAGCGGAGTGCTTACGGTCAATCAGAATAAGCTGGCGGCAGCTGCTTCCGGCATGATCACCTACATCTGCTATATAAGCTACTATGATTCTGAAACTAAGAATACCATCAATATCACTGCGGATATTACCTATACTCTGGTGAAGAATGCAGCCAATGCAAAGCTGTGTACGGTGAGCAGTGATACCTACGTCTTTAAGTATGATACTTCCCAGGCTTTAGTGGGGGCTTCTCAGGCAGCACTGACGGCACAGGTTCAAGGGGTGACCATCAGCAAATGGCAGTATAAAAACAGCAGCGGTGCATGGACAGATTATCCGACCACCTCCGACAATACTTCCATTACTGGAGGAACATTGGTGGTGAAGCCGGCTCATAGCATTTTCGTCAGCAACGTGGCTCAGATCAGAGTGACAACTTCAGAGAGTGATGTGTTTGATACTGTCACGATTACGAAAATCTATGATGGAGCCAAAGGAGATAAGGGAAATCCGGGATCTGCCGGAACAGGAGGTCTTTCTGTGGTTCTTGGGAATGAAACCCAGACGATTGCCTGTACTTCAGCAGGAAAGACATCTGCTGCAAGCACCATTACAATTCCTTTTACCGGATATGTAGGTATTACGCAGACGGCTTGCACTTGTGCTGTGGGAACACTGCCAACAGGAATTACAGTAAAAACGAATACAGCTGCAACATCCAGTGCAGCAGGAAAGCTGGAACTTTCTGTAGCATCATCTTCAAATCTTGGAGCAGATGCATCATTAACAGGCAATATCACGCTGACATTTACGATCTCCGGAAAGACAGTTACAAAGGTTTTTACCTGGACAAAATCCAAAGCGGGAAGCAATGGTGCATCGGCAGTAGTATTTTCTGTTTATGCACCCAATGGAACCATCGTGCAGAATCAGTCGGGCAGTATTCTGCTTGCGACATCCGCCTATGCAGGTTCCACAGCGATCACATCAGCAGCATATCAGTGGGCGAAATATTCCAGCGGCTCATGGACAAATATCAGCGGGGCAACATCCGAAACGCTTACAGTATCCGGCTCGGATATTATAAATATTCAGTCTTACCGATGCACCATGACCTACGGTGGGAAAGCTTATGTGGATGTTATCACAGTGGAAGATAAGTCGGATCCGTATGTTTCAGAAATGCTGTCCATTGGCGGATATACGGTGAAGAATAATTTAGGCGGTGTAGTTCCTTATGTAATTGTAAGAACCAATCAGAAGGAAGTAGATTCACTTCTTGGAAGTATTAGTGAAACCGCACCTTCTGCACCGAAGTCCGGAGATTTCTGGTATAAGATTGATCACACAGAAAAAAGTGTGACCTTGATGAAATATAACGGAACTTCATGGATCAGTGCTTCGGAAAAACAAAGCCTTATGTATACATGGTATGCGCAGGATAAAGACGGAAAAGAAATGACTTTTAATAAGGCGGGCAAGGTTATTTATTTATCTGCAGCAGACATTGACAGTATTATGACGCTTCAGTGTGATGTGTCCAGCTGATACGGGAGGTGATGCACTATGACATTACTAACGTGCTGCCAACATACTTTTCAAAATTTCACAGGATATGAAGAGAGTATCGATGAATTAAAAAATGCGGCAGATGTTTTGACAAAGGAAGTCAGTCAGACATCTGCCGAAATCATGAAAACATCGGATCGGATAAACAGCACCGTAGAAATGGTTAAGACGAAGGTGGATGGCTCAACAGTAGAAGAACTGGAACGAAGAGTAACAGATGTGGAACAGAATGCAAGTGGAATGCAGATCACTATTTCGTCTGTTCGTGATGCTGTGGATAAACAGGAACAGGATCTTGAAAATTATAAATTGGAAACAAGCATTTATCTGAGGTTCACAGAAAAAGGTTTAAGCATTGGAAAGCAAAATGCCGGAGATGAGTCACCGTATTCGATTGTTATCGATAATGAAAAGATGAGCTTTCAACAGAATGGTATGGAGGTTGCCTATATTCAGTATAACAAGATGCACATCAATGCAATCGAAGCAATGGATAAGCTGAGTGTGGGAGCCGCATCAGATGGTGGATATTTTGATTTTATTTCCACACCTCAGGGAATGGGAATCAAATGGAGAAATGTATAGAAAGGAGATAGTCTATGAGCTTAACAACTAGAAAACTGACAAAGTCGCTGTATTATCTTACGGCGAATGGATCGGTAAGCGGAGCCACAACGAAGCTGTCGATTGTGTTTCAGGCATCGACCGCACTATATGGTGCGGATTCAAAGAATGGAGTGGCAATCTATGTGGATGGAGCAAAACAGAGTCTGACATGGACCGTCAATAAGAGCGAAGATTTTATGGGAACTAAGAAGTATACAAAGATGACCAGTTCGACATTATCGATCAGCAAACCATTTTTCACACTGAAAATCACTGTAGATGGATCGGAGCTATATGAAGAAGTGTTTTCGTTTTATGAGATTGAAAAAGCCGGGAACGGCATCCGTGCGTCTGGCGGCTTGATGAATGGAAGCACAGCGTCTTCGGTGAAATTTGACTGCACATCTTCGGATGCAGCCTATAAGGCAACCTTTAAATTAGGATCATACAGCAACACGATAAGCTCCTCCGCATCATTGATTTCTTATGCAATTCCTATCAGTTGGTGTAATGCAGTGACGGATGATATCACTGGAGCTGCAAGTATTACCGGACAGGTTTTATTTGGAGGAAAAGTGTACAAGACATTTACAGCTAATCTTACGGTATCTGTTCCGGACACTGTAATTCCCAGTATTTCGTCCGTAACGTTTTCAGATGTGGATGATTCTGTAGTTCCTTCTTCGTGGGGAATTTATGTACAGGGACAAAGCGGGCTTAAACTGAAATCAATTAGCTGCGCAGGGGCATATGGTTCGGAAATTAAAAAAGTGAAAATGACAGCAGACAGCAGGATCCGGACAACAGATTATCCGGAACTACCGGAAATGGATCATATCTCACAAAGCGGAGAAGTGAGCGTTATGATTACAGTGACGGACAGCAGAAACAGGACGGTAAACAAGAGTGCCGTTGTTTCCATTGTGTCATATGCATCTCCTAAATTATCCAGTATAAAGAGCGAACGGTGCAATGCATTGGGCGAAACGGATAATGATGGAACGTACTTCTTGAGTACGACTTCTGCCGTGTTTTCTTCCTGCTTGGGGAAAAATACACTTACTCTCACTGTAAAATACAAGAGAACAGACCTTAAGAATTATGGAAATGAAGTGCAGATAAACCCTGGCTCCAATGTATGTGCAAACAATGATTTGGATCCGGAATACAGTTATGATGTTCTTTATACATTATCGGATGAATTTAATACCGTGACTTATTCGGACTTTGTTTCAACAGCGGTGTATCTCATGCACTTTCTGCATGGGGGAAGAGGTGTTGCGTTTGGACAAAAAGCGACTCTTGCAGATACGCTGGACTGCAACTTCAATGCTGTTTTTAGGAAAAAATTATCCTGCGTACTGGATGACGGAACAGTGCTGGAAGTGCGGGATATGATGGAGCAGATTCAAAACAATCTAGTGAATATGCTTTGTCCTAAAGGAAAGCTTCCTGCTCTTTTACTGGATCTTTTGTATCCGATTGGCAGCATCTATATGAGTACCAGTTCTGCAAATCCAACAAACATCATGGGTGGAATTTGGGTATCCTGGGGAGAAGGAAGAGTGCCTGTCGGTGTTGGAACAGGTACCGACAGCAACAATACGTCCGTGGACTTTTCTGCAGCAAATCAAACGGGCGGAGAGTATACGCATCTTTTGACCGGGGCAGAGAGTGGACAAAAGGCTGTGCAAACAGGAAGCCAGAGTGCTTCTCATACGCATTCTCTTACATATAATGCCGACAGCGGTGCAGCAGCAAGTGGCTCAGACCCAAGCGGAAGAGGTGCTTTTGTAAGAAGAACTGCATCCGGAGGAGCAACTTCAACTTGGAAAACTGGAAATCAAAGTGCACCCCACACGCATTCGATCTCAGCTTCCAATGCTTCCAATCGTCATAATAACATTCAGCCGTATGTTACCTGCTATATGTGGAAAAGAACGGCTTAATACTTACTGCTCGATGAGGCGATTGCTTATATTTGAGCAGTCGCTTTTTCTATACAAATTTTTAGGAAACGGAGGATTTATTAATGAAGGAATTTTGGAACATGATTCAGTTTTTATTTGCCGGAATCGGAGGATGGCTTGGATATTTTCTAGGTGGCTGTGATGGTTTGCTTATTGCACTGCTCTTATTTGTCATCACTGACTACATTACGGGAGTGATGTGCGCCATTGCAGATAAGAAGCTATCTAGTGCAGTTGGTTTTAAAGGCATCTGCAGAAAGGTCCTTATTTTTCTGCTTGTAGGGATTGCAAACATTCTGGATATGCAGGTGATTGGCACAGGCAGCGTACTTAGAACGGCAGTTATCTTTTTCTACATTTCAAATGAAGGAGTAAGCCTTCTTGAGAATGCAGGACATCTGGGGCTTCCTATTCCGGTAAAAATCAAAGCAGTGTTAGAGCAGCTCCATGACAGAGCAGAACAGGAGGTGGGGGATGAAGATTAGTATAAGTAGTAAAACAAAATAAGTATATTGTGATTCATTTGGTCTTTGAAAAGAAACTTTACTGAACCAGTTTTTATTTGCAGTATAACTTGATTCTACGGAGATAGCATGGTAACATACAGCAAATTGTTAATTGTTAAAAGAATGGAGAAGTTAATATGGAAAAGCCACAGCATAATACAAGAAATGAAGAATTCTTTTCAAAGCGAGAATTTCCCCAAGAAATCGATTATCTTCTGGAAGGATTTGAAGACAATAAACTTTTAAAGTGTGATGCCGAAAGGATGATAGAGATTGCATATAAAAGTGGATATGTTGATGCGTGGAGGGAGGCATTATTTTTTACAGATAATTAATAGAAAACACATAAAGACGAGTTGAAGTCCAGATGGGAGAAATCCTGTCGGGACTTTATTTTTTACATCAGATACAAAGAAAAAATCAAATCGTTATTTGAGTAGCTCCAAGGCAGAGCAGAAAGTGAGGAAAAATAATATGGCTTATACAAACAGTAAAATGGTATCTTACACAAGACTCAGTCCAAATCATTCCGGAAAGAGAACACATTCCATTGACAGAATTACACCGCATTGCGTAGTAGGTCAGTGCAGTGTAGAAACTTTAGGAAACATCTTTGCACCAAGATCCAGACAGGCAAGCTGCAACTATGGCATTGGTCCAGATGGAAGAGTTGGCATGTATGTGGAAGAGAAAAATCGCTCCTGGTGTTCTTCTTCCAATTCCAATGATCAGAGAGCTGTGACGATTGAATGTGCATCGGATACAAAACATCCTTATGCCATGAACAATAAAGTGTATGCGTCTCTTATCAAGCTTTGCACCGATATCTGCAAGCGCAATGGCAAGAAGAAACTTCTGTGGCTTGGAAGCAAGTCGAAGACACTGAATTACAAGCCAAAATCCGATGAAATGGTACTTACAGTTCACAGATGGTTTGCCAATAAGTCCTGCCCGGGAGATTGGCTTTACTCAAGACTTGGTGATCTTGCTAAAAAGGTGACGGCAAATCTTAGCGGATCTTCTGCCGTAAAAAAAGATACATCAAGTGAGAAGAAGAATTCTGGAACTAAATCAGTAGATCAGGTTGCCAGAGAAGTTATTCAAGGCAAGTGGGGAAACGGCACGGACAGAAAGAAAAGACTTACAGCTGCCGGATATAACTATAATGCCGTGCAGAAGAGAGTGAACGGACTTTTGAAATAACTTAATAAGGAAGCAAAGCAATGCCCGTTAGAGATTAATACCTCTGACGGGCATTATTTTTTTTGCCCTTTGGTACTTAAAACAGAGCTAGTTGTCCTTTCACTGGTAGAGGTGATGACCTCAGAAATTGGAGGTGTCAGGATGACAGAGAATCAGAAAAAGTTAGTACAAATATATCGGGAAAAGGGCATGAGCTATAAGGAAGTAGCAGATACATTATCGGTATCCATTAATACCATCAAAACATTCTGCAAAAGAAACGGATTAGGTGGAGTAAGAACAGGGACAGCCGGACCGGGAGATGGGATGGTAACTGCCTGCAGATGCTGTGGTAAGCCAGTCCGTCAGAATCCTGGCAGAAAACAGAAAAGGTTCTGTTCAGATATTTGCAGAAATAAATGGTGGAATAGCCATCTTGATCTGGTTAAACGAAAAGCAAATTATGAGATTGTCTGCCTGGGGTGTGAGAAACCTTTTGTTGTTTATGGCAATGCAAACAGAAAGTACTGTAGCCATAAGTGTTATGTAGAGCATCGTTTTGGGGGTAAAGAAAATGAGTAAGATGGCATATGGAGAACGTTACACGCTTTCTATCAAAGAAGCAGCGTCATATTTCAATATTGGTATTAAGAAAATGAGAAAACTGGCTGAAGAGAACCTGGGGATTTTTGCGGTGAGGAGTGGAAATAGGTACCTGATTATACGCACAAAATTTGAAGAATTTCTATGCAATAATTCTACGATATAAAAAGCATTTATCTGCTAAAAGTAGTTGCTATTACAGGTACTTTACGGCAATATATGACTACCAAAATTAGGAGGTGATGAAGCATGAATAAACCTTTGCTAGAAGATAAGGATTTTCTAACAGTGATTGAGACGGCAGAGTTCTTTGGACTTAGCAGAAGAAAATTGTTCCGTTTGGTCGAAGAGGGTAATCTTCCTTTTATGGCTATGTATGGAACACGAAAGTTAATCATAAAAGATGAATTTGTTAAATACCTGGGAAAGCCAGGAGTGAAGGAGGGGTTAGCAAATGGCAAGCCGAGGTCAAAGAAGAGACTCAAAGCATAGAATACTACATACGGGAGAGTCGATAAGAGCAAATGGAAAATACCAGTATAAGTACATGGTGGACGGAAAACCGAAATTCCTTTATAGCTGGCGACTGGTTCCAACAGATCCTCAGCCAGTAGGAAAGCAGCCCTGCCTATCCTTAAGAGAACTTGAAAAGATGGTTGGCAAGGATTTAGAATCAAGACTTGATCCAATGGGAAAGAAGTTGACGGTAAATGAACTGATTGCTCGCTATCTGAGAACAAAGACAGGAGTAAAGCCCAATACATTGGCAAACTACAATTTTGTACAGAACATCATGAATAAAGAAGAGTTCGGGAATCGCAAGATTGCGGAGATTAAGACATCTGATGCAAAATTATTTCTTATTAAATTGCAACAGGATGGAAAAGGTTCCAGTACGATCAAAACCATCAGAGGTGTTTTAAGGCCTGCTTTTCAGATGGCGGTTGATGATGATATTCTTATGAAGAATCCGTTCGGATTTGAATTGGTAGGAGTTATTGTTAACACGGAGCATACTAGGGAGGCAATTACAAAGAAACAGATGAATCAGTTCCTGAAGTTTGTCAAGGATGATAATGTGTACTACAAATACTACGATGCCTTCTATATTCTTTTTCATACAGGACTTCGAATTTCAGAGTTCTGTGGATTAACCATCAATGATATAGATCTTGACAATCGAATCATCAACATTGATCACCAATTGCAGAGAACTTCAAAAATGGAATACATCATCGATTCCACCAAGACAAAGGCCGGAACAAGAAAGATTCCGATGACAGAGGATGTGTATGAGACATTTAGAGGAATACTGAAGGAGAGACCTAGAGATTTACCAGAGAAGATGGTTGACGGTTACATAGGATTCCTTTTCAGAGATAAGAATGGAATGCCAGAAGTGGCAATGCATTGGCAGCATCGATTTAACCATGCAGTAAAAAGATACAACGACATTTTCAAAATCCAGATGCCGAACATTACTCCGCATGTTTGCAGACATACCTACTGCAGTAACCAGGCAAGAGCCGGAATGAATCCAAAGACTTTGCAGTATCTGATGGGACATTCGGACATAGGGGTAACGATGAATACTTACACGCACCTTGGACTGGATGATGCGAAAGATGAGATGATACGACTTGAGGAGTTAGAGCAGGCGAGAAAAGAACTGGATAAGACAAGCGGCATCAAACCGATGAAACAGAATATGTTTAAAGCTATTTAAGACTGGGCATCCTGATCATTGCGATGGGGATGCCTTCTTTAATGTGGAGAAAAAGCGACTTCTATGGTACAATGATATTTGAATTTTTGAGCTTTAGGGGAAAATGAACCCCTTTTACAAAAGCTATCGTTATGAGGTTCAAAATCGAAGTAGTCTGAACCCCCTTAACGGACTACCATTTGACTACTACACGTTGCCACGATTTGCTCCATTTTGCCGATTTTACCACATTATCAGAAATAGTGTGCTTCATGGGAAACCTTGAAAAACCTCGCAAAACAAGGCAAATCACGGCATTTTAGGAGGAAAAATACAATGATAAAAGTGTTATTCATCTGCCACGGCAACATTTGCCGCAGCACGATGGCTCAGTTTGTGTTTCACGATCTTGTGAGATCACAGGGGCTAGATGACCAGTTTTACATTGATTCTGCGGCTACCAGTCGTGAGGAGATCGGTAATCCACCTCATCATGGTACGGTGAGGAAGCTTCGGGAAGAAGGAATTCCGATGTATGAGCACCGTGCGGTTCAGATGACGAAGCGAGATTACAAGGATTATGATTATCTGATCGGTATGGAGCAGTGGAATATCCGGAATATGAGGCGTATTGCCGGAGGAGATCCGGATAGGAAAATCCATATGTTATTGGATTACACCAGGCATCCGAGAGATATCGCGGATCCTTGGTACACCGGTAATTTTGATGTGACTTATCGGGATGTGACAGAGGGCTGTCAGGCGCTTCTTGAACATATTAAGAACGAGATGTTCTAGCCCATTATTCATGGAATTCCGGCATATGTTTTCGATACCACAATGGCAGCATGTTTCTTTGGCATGTTTTGTTGTTTCGTTCTTTAATTCCGATATTTTCAAAAAATCCTTTCCAGAGGTCAATAAATGGATCGTCTGTCTTTTGAGACAGGCGGTCTATTTCTTTGGGGGAGAGTGAGGTTAAATAATAGTTTTGATCAGCAGGGTGTACGATTGCAGTCTGCCTTTGATCATCAACAATGATCCAGTTTTCAGATGGCAGTCGATCTGCAAAATGAGGTGCCACCAAAGTTAGCACATTACTTTTTGGCTCGATGTGGCTGACTAAAACATTATGTTCCATGTTGGCAAAACGGATAAATTCATTGTGAGCGTGGGCCTCGTTTGAAACTTTACGGTTTAATTCAAAGATTTTCATAACCACAGGCTCTTGAAGAAAATCTGTTACATGGGCGCCGTAGTGGAATCCTGCGACAACAAATCGGTAGATGGCGTCCAGTTTATCTTCCTGTTCGGACATGGCGGCACGGTAGATCATCTGATATGCATGGAAAGAGATCTTCTTTTGAATGGAACGCACGACACTGGTTGTCTTTTCAGGATCTGAATCCACATGACGATATTCGCAGAAAAGCTCCAGATTGCCAATAGGTTCTGTCTTTAGTTTCACATTGGAATGGCCGAGCCGGGATGCCCAGGCATCGTAGATGCAGGTCATCATGGCATCGAAATTATCTTCACAGGTAAAAACAGTCATAGAGGTTTCCTTTCTTAGAGTTGTCCGAAGAGAACTTTTTGGGAATCTTCCACCGTAGTATCGGATTGGAAATGAAAATCATCAAAGAGAGAGAGTTGACGGTAAGTCTGTGGATGATCAATCTCCCAGTTTTGTTTTGCGTCTTCTCCGATAAGCTGGCGAGTGATAAAGTCTTCTTCAATAGGAATGCGGTACATCATTTTTTCGTTGCAGGTAATAAAATACTTAGCTCGTTTCAGGACAACGCCGATTTTCTTTAGATGCTTAAAATCAAGAAGTCCCTGACGTCTGCTTTTTACAATGCGATATGCAGATTTGACTCCGATTCCGGGAACGCGCAGAAGTACATCATAAGGAGCGCGGTTAATCTCTACCGGGAACAGTTCCAGGTGGCGGAGAGCCCAGTCGCACTTAGGGTCCAGCATAATATTAAAATTAGGACGGTCTGTGCTTAAGAGTTCTTCTGCGTGAAAGCCATAGAATCGCAGCAGCCAGTCAGCCTGGTAGAGCCGGTGCTCTCTAAGCAGCGGCGGTGGTGTGCCGATGGCAGGGAGCGACGAATCTTCATTGAGAGGCACGTAAGCAGAGAAAAAGACCCGCTTTAGATCATACTGCTGATAGAGTTTCTGGGTAGTGGACAGAAGCTGTAAGTCATTTTCTCCGGTAGCGCCGATGATCATCTGAGTGCTCTGACCGGCAGGAACAAAGGGCGCCGGTTTCCCTTTGGATGACCGGGGAAGATTCATTGTCGATTGGGATGTTGGCAAGACAGGTGCAGAGGAAGCGGCGGCAATTCGGCTGTATGGATTCTCGCGAAAAATTGTATGCTTTAGATAACGGTTTCCTCTGGAACGCTCCATATTAGGATCTTTGCCGATGGCGAGACGATGCCCGATAATGCCGTCTTGAATCTGTCGGATCGGTTCGACTAATTTTTTCGGATTCTTATGCGGGGCAAGTTCTTTTAGTCCATCGATAGTGGGAAGTTCCAGATTAACGCTCATGCGGTCTGCTAAGTATCCCATGTTTGTAATAAGTTCCTGTGGAGCTCCGGGAATTGCCTTCACATGAATATAGCCGTTAAAATGATACTTTGTGCGGAGCAGGTAAACAGCCTGATACATCTGTTCCATGGTGTAGGAAGGGCTTTTGACAATGCCGGAACTTAAGAATAATCCTTCAATATAATTGCGGCGGTAAAATTCCACTACCAGAGTACAGATTTCTTCCGGAGTAAAAGTGGTGCGGATTTTGTCATTACTGGAGCGGTTCAGACAATATTTACAGTCGTAGACACATTCATTGCTCAGAAGGATTTTGAGCAGAGAAACACAGCGGCCGTCGGAAGAAAAACTGTGGCAGATTCCGGCGGCTTCGGTATTGCCGAGATGCCCTTTCTTACCACGGCGGGAAGAGCCGCTGGAGGTGCAGGCAACATCGTATTTTGCCGCGTCTGCGAGAATGTTTAATTTTTCATTGAGTGATAATTCTTTGGATGAGAGATTCATCTTTGCACCTCGATTCTGCTTTTTTCTTTTAGAATAGCACAGCGTGAGTGAAAATACAAGAAAAATTCGAACTATTGTTCGAATTTTTTGATAGTCAGCGAAGGATATTGAGATACATAGCTGAATTATATGAATGTTAATCTGATATTGTATCTTTATTTTGGTTCGGCGCAGGATTGTCGGATTGTGAGACTGCAAGGCAAAGTAAGTCTGACCGGAGTCTGATATTCAATGGAGGAATCTTTTGACAGCATTGAGATAAAATGAGCGGCATATTCTCCCATGAATTCTGCAGGTGCATGAACGGTGGTCAGAGGCGGGTTGGAAAAACTTGCTACATTGATATCGTCAAAGCCCATAATGGAGATATCCCCGGGAATCTGATAACCATGCTCATAGGCTGCACGCATGGCTCCGATAGCGATCGGATCACTGGCTGCAAATATGGCAGTTGGAAGTTTACCGCGCTGAATTAGCTCATTCATCATCTGGTAGCCTGATTCTGCTGAAAATTCTTTCTCAATAAGGTATGGTTCATAGCAGAGATTGTGGGTTTGACAATAGTGAACGAAAGTCTCTTTTCTCTCTTCAAAATAAAGACTTTGATCCGGCAGATACTCTTTTCCGCCCAGGTAAGCGATGTGGCGGTGACCGAGTCCGGTCAGGTAATCCAGAGCATCAATTACTGCCTGACGAAAATCCAGGACAATGGTATTGCAATGGATTTTTGAAGTCTTCATATCTAAGAAAATAACATTTTCCGCAATATTTTCAAAAGATCGAATCTGAGATTCGTTAAATTTACCAATACAAATAAGAGCATTTACATTTTTAAGTGCATCGAGGTAATTAGAGTCACTGTGAAAACAGCGGACGACTTCAATTTGATGTGAAGCACAGTATTTTTCGATGCCGACTCTGATTGCCTGATAATAAGGATCTTCTAATTCTTCAAATAAAGAATACCATTGAAAGACCCCGATTACTGTTTGGGAAGCGGGGGTCTTCTTTTTTATGTAGTTTAACTCTTTTGCAACCTTTAATACGCGGTTTCTGGTCTGATCGGTTACACTTAAAGATTCATCCTGATTTAGGATTCTTGATACGGTAGCAGCAGAAACCTCTGCCTTTTGGGCAATATCTTTGATGGTAGCCATATATATATCCTTTCTGTTTGAAGTACTAAATATTAATACTTTATTATATCAAAAAAATCACTAAATTAAAAGAAAAAGGGATTGGTAAACATTACTAAAAATAACTTGATAATTTAGTAAAAAGATATTGAAAATTTACTAAACAATGGTATGATACAGACAAGTTAGAGATGATACAAAGATGATGACAGGTTTATGAAACAGGTAAAAGAAACGATAGAAAATGTTTTTGGTGAAGGAGCATGTCATATTTTAAAAGTACGTCCGTACGGGGGAATGAGGGTGTTATAAGATGACAGAAATAAAACAGATAGAGGAAAAAGAAAACGGGATCTGCTTTTTTGAGATGAAGAACGATAACATTCGGGTAATTACGACCAATCTTGGATGTCATATTTTATCAATTTTTACGAAAGACAGAGCCGGTCAGGAAGCAGATATCCTTCTTGGATTCGAAAATGTAGAGGACTGTAAGAAGGATGGAAGTTATATGGGGGCTTTAGTTGGCAGAGTCGCCAATCGAATTGCCGATGCAAAATTTCAATTAAATGGTGAAACCTATGAGCTGGCAGCCAACAACGGAAAGAATCATCTCCATGGAGGGCTGCATGGATGGAATCAAAAATTATTTCAATATGAACAGTTGGAAGATGGAATTCGGTTTTGTTATGTATCACCGGACATGGAAGAGGGATATCCGGGAAGCGTGTTTTTAAAAGTAAGCTATCGTCTGAAGGAAGAGGGACTTGAGATGGAATATGAAGCGGTGTCTGATCAGGATACCATCATAAATATTACAAATCATCCTTATTTCAATTTATCCGGAGGACAGGACAAAATTTATCATCATCAGTTAAGGATGAAAGCAGATCAGATTGCCTGTGTTGACGAAAATTGTTGTGCCAATGGAGAGTTTCTGGATGTAGCGGGAACACCTTTTGATTTTCGCGATTTTCATGAGATCGGCGAGAGAATCTATGAAGATCATGAGCAGATAAAGCGCGCAGGAGGATGCAATGGAAAGCATGGAAAACCTTATGAAAACCGGGATGGAGTAGCTTTGGAGGCGCAGTTTTTACCGAACTCCATTCATATCGAAAAGGAACCAAGAGTAATTTTAAGAAAAGGAGAACAGTACCACGCTGTAACTTCCTATAGATTTGAGGTGGAATAAGATGAGACTGCAAAAAGAAATCAAAAAACTTGTACAATATGGATTGGATCACCATTTGATTGAACCGGAGGACACAATCTATACGATAAACCGGTATTTGGAGATCTTTCATTTAGATGAATACGAAGATCCGGATATTTCCGGAGAAGAAATCGTTTTGGAAGATGTCCTTAACAATCTTTTAAATGAGGCATATGACAGGTATCTGGTCAAAGGAAACGATGTAGTTACCAGAGATTTGTTTGATACCGCATTAATGGGAGTTTTAACGCCAAGGCCGAGTCAGGTGATTCGAAACTTCTGGAAGGTATACCGTGAAGATCCGAAAAAAGCAACGGATTTCTTTTATGATTTTAGTCAGAATACGGATTATATTCGCCGTTACCGTGTGAAAAAGGATATGAAATGGCAGGTAGAAAGTCCTTATGGAACGATTGATATTACCATTAACTTATCGAAACCGGAAAAAGATCCAAAGGCTATTGCTGCGGCAAAAAATGCTGCGCAGAGCGCTTATCCAAAATGCCAGCTTTGTATGGAGAATGAAGGATATGCAGGAAGGATGAATCATCCGGCGAGACAGAATCATCGGATTATCCCACTGGAAATCAACGGAACCAAATGGGGATTCCAATATTCTCCGTATGTATATTACAATGAGCATTGTATCGTATTTAACGGGGAGCATGTGCCGATGAAGATTGACCGGGCGGCATTTGTGAAGTTATTTGATTTTGTAAAGCAGTTTCCGCACTATTTTCTCGGGTCTAATGCAGATCTTCCGATCGTGGGCGGTTCTATCTTAACCCACGATCATTTCCAGGGCGGACGTTATGAGTTTGCAATGGAGCGGGCAAAAATAGAGAAATCCTTTGTTATTCCGGGATTTGAAGATGTGAAAGCAGGAATGGTTCACTGGCCGCTTTCTGTGATTCGGATTCAGAGCAAGGATGAGAAAAGATTAATTGATCTTGCGGATCATATTTTAAAGAAATGGAGATCTTATACAGATAAAGAGGCTTATATTTTTGCACAGACAGACGGGGAGTCTCACAATACGATCACTCCGATTGCCCGAAAGAGAGATGATTTCTATGAACTGGATCTGACGCTTCGAAATAATATTACCACAACGGAGTGTCCGATGGGATTATATCATCCGCATGATCAGTATCATCATATTAAAAAGGAAAATATCGGTTTGATTGAGGTTATGGGTCTGGCAGTTTTGCCTTCCAGATTAAAAAAGGAAATGGAACTTCTGGCGGAGTGCCTTGTAAATGGGAAAGATATTTCTGATTATGAAGAACTGAAAAAGCATGAAGCATGGGTTTGTCAGTTCATAGAAAAATATGATGAGATTACAAAGGATAATGTTATAGGAATCCTAAGGGAAGAGATTGGTCAGGTCTTTGTAAAGGTTTTAGAAGATGCAGGAGTTTATAAATGTACCGAAGAGGGCAGGGAAGCATTTGAACGATTTATTTCCACATTATAAGAAAGGCGGAAGAATATGAAGATTTTAGTATTAGGCGGAGTCGGATATATTGGTTCTCACACAGTATATGAGTTGGTTGATGCAGGGGAAGAGGTAGTAATTATTGATAATCTTGAGACTGGGCACAGAGAAGCCCTTCATCCTCAGGCAAAATTTTATCAGGGAGATTTAAGAGACAAAGTCTTTGTAGACAGTGTTTTAGATCAGGAAAAAGATATTGATGCAGTCATTCATTTCGCCGCTAATTCTCTGGTGGGAGAGAGTATGGTAAATCCGCTGAAATATTATGATAATAATCTTTGTGGAATAAAAACGATGCTGGAATCTCTCGTGGCCCATGGAATTGATAAGATCGTATTTTCATCTACGGCGGCAACTTATGGAGAGCCTGAGAAATTGCCGATTATGGAAGAGGATAAGACGGAGCCTACGAATACTTACGGGGAAACAAAACTTTCCATGGAAAAGATGTTTAAGTGGGTTGGACAGGCTCATATTCTGGCAGTAAAATATTTGATGGAAGGAAATGAAAGTAATGTATTCAATCTCGGAAACGGAATCGGATTTACGGTAAAGGAAGTGATTGAGACTGCAAGAGAGGTTACGAAAAAACCGATTAAGGCAGTGGAAGAAGAACGTCGTGCAGGAGACCCTGCGACCCTGATTGCTTCCAGTAAAAAGGCAGAATCTATTCTTGGATGGAAGCCGGAACATGCAGATTTATACGAAATTATAGCTTCTGCGTGGAAATGGCACAGTTCTCATCCGGATGGATATAAAACAAAATAAATAACTGCTCTGAACAGTTATTGGAACACCGTGTAAGAAAGATGCAATCCTGTAAACAGGAGAGCATCTTTTTTCTGGATTTGTTTCCCAAAATCTCTTATGTTATACTGAATCCAGATAAATTTCGTCAGAAAAGGTGAAGCTTATGTTGTCGTTAGGGATGACGAGGCATATTTAGAACTATAAATTTGGAGGAGAGAGAAATGAAGCGTTTGCTGGGGTATTTAAAGAAACATCCGGTGGTGACTGTTTTGGCGCCGCTGTTTAAGATGTTGGAGGCATGTTTTGAATTATTTGTCCCATTGGTTGTAGCGCAGATGATCGATGTGGGAATCGGAAGAAATGATACCGGTTATCTGTTAAAAATGGGAGGGCTTTTGGTGCTGCTTGGTGTAGCAGGATTTGGATTTTCCGTTACAGCACAGTATTTTGCGGCGAAATCTGCGATATCAACAGGTATGGCGATGCGCAGTGATTTGTTTCGTCATATGAATACTTTTACATATCAGGAAATTGACCGAATCGGCACCTCGACACTGATTAATCGAATGACGAATGATATTAACCAGGTGCAGAACGGAGTAAATATGTTTCTGCGCCTTTTTCTGCGTTCTCCTTTTGTGGTGATTGGCGCTATGGTCATGGCATTTGTGGTAGATCAAAAGGCAGCGGCGTCTTTTTTGTATACGATTTTAGGTCTTGGGATTGTGGTAGCATTGATTCTGGAAATTACGATGCCTATGTATGAGAAAGTGCAAAAACAGATGGATCGGGTTTTAAAAATAACCAGGGAAAATCTTTTAGGAATTCGGGTTATCCGTGCTTTTAACCGGCAGTCTTATGAGCAGCAGAACTTTAAACAGGAGAGTGCGGGGTTGTATAAAAAGCAAATTCATGTAGGAAGAATTTCTGCACTTTTAAATCCTGTGACTTATGTGATCATTAATCTTGGAATTATTGCAATTTTGTGGTCCGGAGGACATCAGGTTTATGAAGGAAATCTGTCGCAGGGTCAGCTGATTGCTCTGATTAATTATATGTCCCAAATTCTGGTAGAATTAATCAAATTGGCGAATCTTTTGATTTTGCTTTCCAGAGCACTGGCAAGTCTTAAGAGGGCAGACCAGATTTTTGATGTGATGCCTTCCATGGAAGAAAGTGGGAAAAACGAGGAAGGATTCGAGGATGGAATGCCGATTCTTACATTTGAACAGGTGTCTTTTTCTTATGGTGATTCGGTAAAAGAGGTATTGAAACCTTTTGATTTTCAGGTGATGGAGGGTGAAACCATCGGAGTGATCGGCGGAACCGGAGCCGGAAAAAGTACTCTTATTCATCTGATACCGAGGCTTTACGATGTATCCGGTGGAAGAATTTTGTTTAAAGGAAAAGATGTGAGAGATCTCGCACCACAATTTCTTCGGAGACAGGTAGGATTGGTGCCTCAGAAGGCAATGCTGTTTCGTGGAACTTTAAGAGAAAATATGCGGTGGGGAAATGAAAATGCGGGAGATGATGAGATCTATAAAGCTTTGGAAATTGCGCAGGCAAGGGAATTTGTTGATGCGAAGAAAAAAGGATTGGATCTTATGATCGAACAAAATGGAGGAAATTTGTCCGGGGGTCAAAAGCAGAGGCTGACGATTGCCAGAGCTCTGGTGCGCAAACCTGAGATATTGATTTTGGATGACAGTGCTTCAGCACTGGATTTTGCTACAGATTTAAAATTGCGCAAGGCAATCCGGGAGACAACGGAAAATATGACGGTATTTCTTGTTTCGCAGAGAGTTTCTACTATAAAAAATGCCGATCATATTTTGGTGCTGGACGATGGTGTCGTGGCAGGAATCGGAAGTCACAGAGAACTTCTGGAAGAAAATCCGGTATATCAGGAAATCTGTGCATCGCAGATGTCAGGAGAGGAGGCAGCAGAGGATGAAAAGTAATAAGAAAAAAACGTTGCGCAGGATTTTAAGTTCTATGAAAGACTATCGCTTTTTGATTGCAGCATCGCTAGGTCTTGCATTGATGACAGTCATCCTTACTCTTTATGTGCCAATTCTTACGGGAAGGGGTGTGGATATGATTGTTGCCCGCGGACAGGTGGACTTTCCACGACTTTTCGATGTGATCAAAAAGATTCTGGGATGTATGATAGTTACAGCGTTTTGTCAGTGGCTGATGAATCATATCAATAATAAAATTACTTATAAGATAGGAAAAGATTTGAGGATTCAGGCATTTGATCATATTCAGAGACTTCCGTTGTCTTATGTTGACCGCCATTCTTCCGGTGACTTGATCAGTAGAATTGTGACTGATATTGATCAGTTTACAGACGGTTTGCTGCTTGGTTTTACCCAGTTATTTACCGGGGTAATCACGATTGTGGGAACCATTTGTTTTATGCTTGGAATTAATCTTTGGATTACTCTGGTTGTTGTAATTTTAAGTCCGTTGTCTTTTTTGATTGCCGGATTTATTTCCAAAAGAAGTTTTTCCATGTTTCAGAAACAGTCATCAGCCAGGGGGCAGTTAACAGGATTTGTCAATGAAATGCTTGGCGGCCTCAAAGTAGTAAAAGCTTTTGATCGGGGAGAAACGGCGCAAAAAGAGTTTGATCAGATGAACAGAGATTTGTCAGAATATTCTCTCAGGGCAACCTTTTATTCTTCGATTACCAATCCTGCCACCAGATTTATGTATTCCGGAATCTATGCCGGGGTAGCGATTGCGGGATGTATTTCGGTGATTATGGGAAGAATCTCAGTGGGGCAGTTGTCCAGTTTTTTGAGTTATACAAATCAATATACAAAACCCTTTAATGAGATTACAGGTGTCATTACAGAATTTCAAAATTCTCTGGCATCTGCGGCAAGAGTGTTTGAGCTGCTGGATGAAAAAGCTATGCCGCAGGATCAGCCGGATGCAGCGGTTTTATCGGATGTAAAAGGAAAGGTAGATCTTGAACATGTGGATTTCTCTTATGTGCCGGAGGTTTTGTTGATTCGGGATTTCAATTTGCATGTCAGACCCGGACAGCGAATAGCGATTGTCGGGCCAACGGGATGTGGAAAAACGACTTTGATTAATCTTTTGATGCGGTTTTACGATGTTAACGGCGGAGCAGTGAAAGTGGAGGACTTAGATATTCGGGATGTGACGAGACAGAGTTTAAGATCCGGCTATGGGATGGTACTTCAGGAAACATGGCTTAAGGCGGCAACAATCCGGGAAAATATATCTTATGGAAAACCGGATGCGACAGAAGAAGAAATTATTCAGGCAGCAAAAGAGGCAAACGCTCATGGATTTATTTCCAGAATGCCGGAAGGGTATGATACGATGATTGCAGAAGGCGGCGGAAATTTATCTCAGGGTCAGAAACAGCTGCTATGTATTGCCAGAATTATGCTGAGTCGTCCGCCAATCCTGATTTTGGATGAGGCAACTTCATCGATTGATACGATGACAGAGATTCGAATTCAAAAGGCATTTGAAAAGATGATGAAGGGGAGAACCAGTTTTGTGGTGGCGCACCGTCTGTCAACCATCAGGAGTGCCGATGTGATTTTGGTTATGGAGGAAGGCCGCATTTTAGAACAGGGAACCCATGAAGAGCTGCTGAAAAAAGGCGGTGCCTATGCAAGGCTTTATCATAGTCAGTTTGAACCGATACAAGAAACACCTCTTTAAATTGCTAAGATATGGGAGTGGGTTGTGAAAGTTCGTTTGTAAAGGAGAAAAAGAATGGAAAAGCAAAGGAAGAAGCGAAAAACATCCTTATGGTTTCGGTTGTTTTGGGCAACCTTTTCCTTGAGTGCATTTACCTTTGGCGGTGGGTATGTGATTATTACATTAATGAAGAAAAAGTTTGTCAATGAGTACCACTGGATCGAAGAAGATGAGATGTTGGATCTGGTAGCTATCGCCCAGTCTGCTCCGGGGGCGATTGCGGTAAATGGCGCCATTGTGGCAGGGTATAAGCTTGCAAAAATGACAGGGGTTGTAATTTGTGTAATTGCTGCAGTGCTTCCTCCATTCCTGATTATTTCAATGATCTCATTTTTTTATGATGCGTTTCGTCAGAATCAGATTGTGGCATGGATGCTTTCCGGAATGCAGTCGGGAGTTGCAGCAGTGATTGTTTCTGTGGTCTATGAGATGATAGGATCTCTTATGCAAAAAGAGAAAAGAACGGAATCAACATTGATTTTGATTGTGGCATTTGCAGCGAATGCCTGGCTGAAAATTAATGTAATCTACATTATACTTGCTTGTATTGGGATAGGATTGGTGAAATATAAGATTTTAGGCGGGGAGGTGGAAAAATAATGATTTTTCGTCTGTTTTTCAGTTTTTTTCAGATTGGATTATTAAGCTTTGGGGGAGGCTATGCGGCAATGCCAATGATTCAGCATCAGGTAGTGGAATTAAACCACTGGCTTTCCATGACAGAATTTACCGACCTTGTTACGATATCACAGATGACACCGGGGCCCATTGCCATCAATGCAGCAACTTTTGTGGGGATCAAAATCGCAGGCCCTTTCGGCGCGGCAGCGGCGACTGCAGGATGTGTTCTTCCGTCTTGTATCATTGTAACGGTGATTGCATGGTTTTATCTGCGATATCGTCAGATGGCAGGACTTCAGATCGTTTTAAATACACTTCGTCCGGCGGTTATTGCTCTGATTGCTGTATCGGCAGTTACAATTCTTGCCCAATCTCTGTTTGGAGGGGCATCTATGTCATGGGAGAATTTTCATATTGGTCAGGCTCTCATTTTTCTGATTTGTCTTTATCTTCTGATAAAAAAGCAAAAAAATCCTATTTTTGTTATGGTTCTGGCAGGTGTTTTAAATACGGTTGGACATGTTCTTTTTTAAAGAACCATTTTTTTAAAAGAACATATACTATGAAAAGAATGTATGAGAGGAAATCATTCTGTAATGTATGATTTTGCAGTGATTGGCGGTGACCGTCGTCAGGTATATCTGGCAAATTATTTAAGAAACCGAAGATATCGGGTACTTGTTTATGGAACTGAAGAACAGGACTTGGATCGGGAATGCAAACGGGCAGAATCCCTTTTAGATGCAGTCACATCCGCAGACTGTGTCATTGGTCCGGTGGTTTTTTCAAAGGATGGAAAACAGATTGTGTCCAAGCAGAAAAAGTGTCCGATGAAGGTCGGGGAACTGCTGGGAGCCATGAAGCGTGGGCAGAGCCTTTTTGGAGGATGTATTCCCCGGGAGGTTCAAAAAATTTGTGATGACAAGGAGATTTTTCTCTATGATTTTATGAGCATGGATGACGTGGCGATTTACAATGCGATTGCAACAGCAGAAGGAGCGGTTGTAAAGGCCATGGAATTAAAACCCGTGAATCTTCATGGAAGCCGCTGTCTGATTCTTGGGTACGGAAGATGTGCCAGGGTTTTGGCAGCTAAATTAAAAGGATTAAATACCAGAGTTTCTATTTGTGCCAGAAGAGAAGCGGCAAGAAGTCAGGGAGAGGCAGACGGATTTGACAGCATGGATTTTCAGACTCTGGCAAGACAGATTCCCCAGTTTGATTATATTTTTAATACCGTTCCGGCAGTGATTCTAAAAGAGGATCTCTTAAAGCGGGTATCGAAAGAGGCATGTATCGTAGATATTGCTTCCATGCCAGGGGGTGTAGACTGGGAGGCAGCAAGAGAACTGGAAATATGTGCCTATCTTTGTCCGAGTCTTCCGGGAATCTATGCGCCAAAATCTTCCGGAATCAGGCTGGCAGAAAAAGTGTTGGAATTAAAGGGGAGGGATCAGAATGAAGTTGGAAAATAAGCGGATCGGTGTGGGGGTGACCGGGTCTTTTTGTACCTTTGAGAAAGCATTTTGGCAGATGGAGCAGCTCTTAGAAGAAGGAGCGGTAGTTCACACCATCTTTTCGAATGCGGCGCAGACGATCAACAGCCGTTTTGGAAGGGCAGAGGATTTTTTGAGAAGAGCAGAGGAGATGACAGGTCATGAGCCGATGAAAACGATTCAGGCAGCGGAAGTTATCGGGCCGACAGGCTGTCTTGACGTTTTGGTTCTCCTTCCCTGTACCGGAAATACTATGGCAAAACTTGCCAGCGGAATTACGGATACTCCGGTTTTAATGGCGGCGAAAGCGCAGCTTCGGAATAAAAAGCCGGTGGTGATTGCGCTCTCAACCAATGACGCATTAGGTATGAATCTTAAGAATATCGGGCATCTTTTAAATCATAAGTACATTTACTTTGTGCCTTTTGGGCAGGATGATCCGGGGAAAAAGCCAAATTCCATGGTTGCTCACACAGACCTTCTGATTCCTGTTATTTTAGAGGCAATGGAAGGAAAGCAGTATCAGCCGATGATTTGGAATCGAGTAGAATGAGAGGAATTGAATATGTGTGGAATTGCAGGCTTTATAAACCCCGATGGACAGTATAAGCTCTCTCGGGAGAGGTGGGAAGATGTTTTAAATCAAATGAATGAGTCACAGAAACACCGTGGACCGGATGATCAGGGAACCTATTTAGAAGACCGCTGTGGTCTGGCACATGTAAGGCTGTCAATTCTGGATTTAGAGAGAGGACATCAGCCTATAATCCGGCAGAAGGATCACGGGGAATGTGCCATTTTGCTAAATGGAGAAATCTATAATATGAAAGTACTGAGGAAACAGCTTCGAAAAAAGGGAGCAGAATTTAAAACAAACAGTGATACGGAAGTGGTTCTGGTTGGGTATATGCGATACGGAATGTCGTTTGTAGATCGGTTAAACGGGATTTTTTCAATCGCAATCTGGGACGGCGCCTTGGGAAAACTGTTTTTGATCAGGGATCGTCTGGGCGTTAAACCGCTGTTTTATGCCCAAATCAGAGATACTCTTGTCTTTTCTTCTGAGATGAAAGGGCTGTTTTGTTATCCGGGAATCAATCCGGTGATTGATAGGGAAGGAATTGCAGAAATTTTCGGACTGGGGCCGGCAAAATCCTATGGCAAGGGTGTATTTAAAGGCGTTTTGGAAGTATTGCCGGGGCATTTTCTCGAAGTTGGGCCAGAGGGAGTAAAAGATCACAGCTATTGGAGTCTTGAGGCCAGGGAGCACACAGATTCTGTGAATGATACCATTGAAAAAACGTCATGGCTAATTCACGATGCCGTGAAGCTTGAGATGCTTTCGGATATTCCCATCAGCACATTTTTATCCGGAGGTGTAGACAGCAGTCTTGTTACGGCAATTTGTGCAAAAGAACTTGGCAAAGAGGGGAAACAGTTAAATACGTTTTCCTTTGACTTTTGGAATAATCATGAATATTTTAAGGCAAATGCTTTTCAGCCGTCAGAGGATCGGCCCTGGGTAGACCGAATGGCAGCCTATGCGGGAACGAATCACCGATATCTGGAATGTAAAAATACAGAACTGGTTTCCTATCTGTACAAAGCAGTGGATGCCAGAGATCTTCCCTGTATGGCAGATGTAGAATCCTCAATGCTGTATTTTTGTTCTAAAGTTGTAGATTATAATAAAGTAACTTTGACCGGGGAATGTGCAGATGAGATTTTTGGAGGATATCCCTGGTTTCATAAACAGGAATGTTTTCAGGCAGATAATTTTCCGTGGTCTATGGATATGGAGCCCCGGAAAGCATTGTTGAAAGATGATCTTTTGGAGAAAGTTGATTTGGAATCCTACTCCAGAGCGGCATATAGAAAAACCATCGGTGAGACACCGGCTCTATATGGAGAAGATCGTACAGAGGCCAGAAGAAGGGAAATCTCATATTTGAATCTTCGATGGTTTATGGTGACACTGCTGGATCGTATGGATCGAACCAGCATGCATTCCGGTCTGGAAGCGAGAGTCCCCTTTGCCGATCACCGTATCGTAGAGTATCTTTATAACGTACCGTGGGAGATAAAGTGTCACGGAGGGACGGTAAAAGGATTGTTAAGAGCGGCGGGAAGAGAAGATCTTCCACAGGAGGTTCTTTATCGGAAAAAGAGTCCGTATCCAAAAACTTATGATCCCGCTTATGAGAAGATTCTGGGAGGAGAGCTGTTAAGGGTGATGGCAGATAAAAGCGCACCGATCAGAGAATTGATTGATCTTGAAAAGCTGACCAGATTTTTAGATAGTCCGAAAGACTATGGAAAGCCGTGGTATGGTCAGCTGATGGCAGGTCCCCAGATGATAGCATTTCTTTTGCAGGTTAATTACTGGCTGGATACCTATAAGATTACTCTGGAATTATAGAAACTCAGACCAGTGCAAAATATTTTAGAAGGTAGAGCCATGCAGTCAGGGTGAAGGCACTGAACATGGTTGTCAACATGACAACACTGGAAGACAGAGTTCCCTCATGTCCCATGTTCTTTGCCATAACGAAGCTGCTGACTGTGGTGGCAGAACCAAGCATAATAAGGATTGCGATTAATTTATCTCTTCGAAAGCCCAGAGAAACTGCCAGAGGAAGAAAGACAGAACAAAGTCCGACCAGTTTGATAAAGGATGCGGCGATCGCCGGTTTTACTTTGGCAAAAGCTTTTTTTAGATCAAAGGAGGCTCCCATCGCCATCAGTCCCATAGGAGTTGCCACATTTGCAATATTTGAGACAACTTTTCCCATAATCCGAGGCATAGGAATTTGCAGAGCAGACCATAAAAGTCCTGCGGCAATTCCAATCAGAATCGGGTTGGTAATGATTCCTTTCAGCGTTTTTTTGAAAACACTTCGATCAATTTTGGCTTGTTTCGGCTGGAAAAAGGACAAGACAAGGACTGCCATCATATTGTAAAGAGGGACGCTTCCGATAATCATCAAAGGCGCCATGCCCGCATTTCCGTAAATATTTTGAATCAGCGCAATTCCAAGAAGAGCCGCACTGCTTCGGTAGGATGCCTGAATAAATTCTCCGCGGATCGAGCGGTCCTGCAAAAGACAGGATAGGACGGCGGACAACAGGATACTGATCAGTGTCACAACAAAGCAAAAGAGGACAAAGCGCAGATCCCATACTTTTGAGAAGTCAACCGTTGCCAGATCCTCAAAGACGAGAACCGGAAGAGGAACCAGGAATACAAATTTATTCATTTTGGATGCAAAAATTTCGTCGATCCATCCCAGTTTTCGGAAAAGAAGGCCGAGCAGCATCATAAGAAATACCGGAACGGTAGCGTTTAAACTAAAAATTAAATGATTCATAAAATTACACCTTCTGTTAATGATTTTAAAGATTATTATAACGGATATTCGGTAGAGTGGCAAATTTCCTTGACAATACTTTTTTAAATTGTAATGATACAAATAATTAGCATGCTAAATATTGTATCGGGCAATCAAAAACGAAAGGGGATAAAATGATAAAGTTTGAAGATACTAATCAGTACGTGGCATCAGAAGAGCTGATGCGCAGCGTTAATATTGCAGAGGCATTAAAAAAACCACTGTTAGTAAAAGGAGAGCCGGGAACGGGAAAGACCATGCTTGCAAAAGCAGTCAGTGAGGCGCTTGGAAAAGAACTGATTATCTGGAATATAAAATCTACTACAAAAGCGCAGGATGGGTTATATGTCTATGATACAGTGCAGCGTCTTTATGACAGCCAGTTTGGAGGAGATCATGTCGATGATATCCGTCATTACATTAAATATGGGAAATTAGGAGAAGCTTTCTTAAAGGAAGAACAGGTGATTTTATTAATTGATGAAATTGATAAAGCAGATTTAGAGTTCCCCAATGATCTGTTGTGGAACTTGATCAGATGGAATTTTATATCCTGGAAACAAAAGAAACCGTAAAGGCTAAAATACGTCCGATGGTGATCATTACCTCGAATGCGGAAAAGGAACTCCCGGATGCTTTTTTGCGGCGGTGCATTTTCCATTATATTGACTTTCCGGACAAAGAGATGATGAAGCAGATTATTTACGCACACTATCCGGACTTAGATAGTGAACTGATAAGGTATGTTTTGGAAACCTTTTATATGATTCGTGGATTGGACGATATTGAGAAAAAGCCAAGCACTTCGGAAGTTTTGGATTGGATACAGGCGCTTCAAATCGGCGGGATTCCGGTAGAGAAAATAGCAGAGAAAATTTAAGGACTTTCGAGAAGATGATACGTTAGACGAGAGACAGTTTCAAATGGCATTTCGGAAACTTCGTCAGTTAACCGTCGGACAAGAGGGGGCGAAAGATGTTCTGGATCTTGATCAGACCATTGAAGAAACGGGAAATCAGGCGGGAAATCTAAAGCTTGTTTTTGCAAGACCACGACAAAATGCCGTAAAGCTGATCCTTTTGATTGATTCCGGAGATTCTATGTGGCGTCATGCAAAGCTATGTAATTCGTTGTTTCAGGCTGCGAAAAAATCCCATCATTTAAAAGATCTGAAAATTTTTTATTTTCATAATTGCTTTTATGAAAGGCTTTATGAGACTCCAATTTGCCGGGAAAGTGAGAGTATCGCGTCAAAATGGGTACTTCAGAACTTAAAAAATGATTATAAAGTCATTGTTGTGGGAGATGCCGCCATGGCTATGTCAGAACTGATATATAAAGGTGGGCGCAGTTGGTATTACGAACCCAATGAGGAATCCGGAATTAACTGGATTCGAAGATTTAAAAAGCAGTATGAGTTCATGATTTGGCTGAATCCGATTCCGAAATCTCAATGGGAAGACGGATGGGGATGGCGATCCATTGATTTGGTTCGACAGACTGTGACGATGTATCCATTGACAGTAAAGGGATTAGAAGAGGGAATTAAAAGTCTTCTGTCATAAAAAAAGGTCTCCTTATGATAATTTGTTTTATCATAGAAGACCTTTTTAAGATTATTTTATAAAGAGTTTTATTTTGTTAAAAGTTCCATAATCTCATTGCTGCGTGCAACGAATTTTGTCATTTCTTCCGGTGACAATGGTTTGTGACTTAACATTGCCAGATCGTAGAGCTGTTCACAGATGATCTTGGCATGATCTGCATCTCCGTGCTCAAAGAGATATTTCACCAGAGTATTATTGGCATTTAAAGTTAAGGTTTCAGAAGGAGCGCCAAACATATTCGGGTCCATACCAGGCATCGCATACATTTTCATCATATCCTGCATACGTCTGCTTTCCTCGGACAACGTAATAATAGAAGAAATTTTTTCATCTTTTAATTTCTCTACATGAACATCCAGGTTTTCTTTTCCTAAAGTGTTTCGGAATAAGTCAGTCAGGGCATTGGTGATATCCTCAAGTTCCTTTTCATCCACAGTTTCTTTTAATGCCTCTTCTACATCAGCATCAATTCGTTTGAATTTGATGTGCTGATTTTGCTGTTCAATCTGGGTGATAAAGGCGGAATCAATATTATGATTCAGGATAACAGCGTCCATATCCTGTTCTTTAAACATGTTGATATACTGGCTCTGCTGGACTTCATCTGTAATATAGTAGAGAGTTGTCACATCATCGTCATTGGCAGGAGCCGGTACCATATCACTGAGTGTCTCATATTTATGATCCATATTTTTAAAGAGAATAAAATCTTTGATCTTATCTGCAAATTTCTGATCACGGATAAATCCGTATTTGATAAACGGACTGATATCATCCCAGTATTTTTCATAGGATCCACGGTCTGTTTTGCACATACCGGACAGTTTATCGGCAACTTTTTTCGTAATATAATCAGAAATTTTCTTCACGAATCCATCATTCTGTAAAGCACTTCTGGATACATTTAAAGGAAGATCCGGACAGTCGATAACACCTTTTAGGAGCATCAGGAACTCAGGAATGACTTCTTTAATATTATCTGCGATAAATACCTGATTGTTATACAATTTAATTGTTCCTTCGATGGAATCATATTCAGTATTGATCTGTGGGAAATATAAAATACCCTTTAAGTTAAAAGGATAGTCCATATTTAAGTGAATCCAGAACAATGGTTCCTTAAAATCGTGGAATACTTTGTGATAAAATTCTTTGTACTCCTCATCGGTACATTCGTTTGGACGTTTCATCCAGAGCGGATGGGTGTCGCTTAAAGAAACCGGACGCTGATTGATTTTTACCATTTCTCTTGCAGGAGAAATCTCGACAGTCTCTTTTGTTCCGTCCTCTTTTTCACGTTCCTCTGTTTTTGCTTCCTCGTGGATGTGTTCTACAACTACATCATCTTCTGTTAATTCTGCTTCCGGAATAGTTTTGTATTCCTGTTCTTTTCCTTCGATGGTCAGGAATATTTCGGTTGGCATAAAGGAACAGTATTTTTCGATAATTTCTCTTGCGCGGTATTCGTTGGCAAATTCTGTGCTTTCTTCATTTAAGAAGAGTGTGATCTCAGTTCCGACAGTTTCTCGTGTACCTGTCTTCATATCGTACTCTGTACCGCCGTCACATTCCCAGTGTACCGGTTCAGATCCTTCCTTATAAGAAAGAGTATCGATGTGTACTTCATCTGCCACCATAAAAGCAGAATAAAATCCAAGACCAAAGTGACCGATGATCTGATCTCCCTCTGTTTTATCCTTGTATTTCTCAAGGAATTGTGTTGCTCCGGAGAAAGCGATCTGTGTAATATATTCTTCTACCTCATCAGCAGTCATACCGATACCGGTATCAATAAATTTCAGAGTTTTCTTTTCAGGATCAACAATAACTTCTACCTTATTTTTGTGACCTTCCGGGAAAGTATATTCTCCCATCATGTCTAATTTTTTTAATTTTGTGATGGCATCGCATCCGTTGGAAATTAATTCACGGAAAAAGATGTCGTGGTCAGAATACAACCATTTTTTAATAATCGGAAAAATATTCTCGCTGTTAATTGATAAACTACCATGTTTTTCAGCCATAGTTATCTTACACTCCTTTATCATAAAAATTTGTTATTAATAGGATTTATTATATTTCATCATCTTTCTAAAGGGTATTGTAGAACCAAATTTGATAAAAGTCAAGGGAAAATTAGCACTCGATTCAAATGAGTGCTAACAAAATTGAAAAACATTTGGATACGCAGAAAAAATTTCACCATGATTTAACAAAACGATAATCTTCTGGTAAATATTCCTTTTTATAATCAAAAGTAGAAATGTGGAAAAGGAGCGAAAAGTATGGAATTTGCATCAGAATGGGTGCCGGGGGAGAATCTGTGGGAAACCAGATATTATGGAAAATATGATGGAGTCAGTTATGTCAGGACATTTTTAGGGCATGATCAGGTTTATGTGCCGATTTTGCAGGTGTTGGTTTTTGAGACACTGCCCGGCTGTTATCGGGCAAATTCATTTTTAAAACAGGCGATGGATGCCATCCATTATAATCAGATCGAGATTATTGCCTATGACAGCGGAAGCCTTGGAGATAAAGCAGAGTATCGGGAAATTTTAAAACAGTGCGGATATGAATATATCAATAAAATTGCTTTGGCATCAGAGTTTGGAATGCGTCATATGGGATATTTTTTCTTTCATAAGATGATTGAAGTATATAATCCGGAAAGAAAAAAATACGGAATGATTTCTAATCAGGTGAATCTGTTTGCAAAAAGAAATAATTTGGACTTTCTGTTTTATATGTCTCCGGACAGATATCCTCATCGCTATTATTTTGGCAGAAATCAGCTGCCACAGGAACAGTTTTTTGAGAAGTTTGTCAATGAACAGTTATTCCAGGGGAATATGGAAGAATCCAGAGGGTATCATTTCGGGTATGTTTTTGAGGGAATTTTTGTAGACTCTTTTTGCAGATTTATCAGGGATCAGAAGGAACAAAAGAAGATTGATACATTGTATTTTCCTGTTTGTGCGGAGAGTATCTGTCAAAGTTATTCTCTCCTGTATCCTGAGGATCAGGTAGAGATCCTCTATGCTGATCGAAGAACAAAGCGGGATGTAGGGCTGATTATCTATTTGAATCAGACAATTTGTAAAAACAGCGGAGTTGTTGATTTTTCGATAAATGAAAACTTTGGCAAGTACGTGAAAGAAAATATGGAAATTCCAACAGAGGTATGGAATTTGAATTCATTTTTCAGTCCGAAAGTTATAAAGAATTGTCAGGATGAGATAAACAGAGCCGTTGCAATGGCAGAGGATCATAGTTTTTATGTAAAAGCATATGAACATCGGAGAGCGGTGTGGGAAGAAGATGAGGCGAATATTCGCAATCTGAGAAATCATCAGGAGATTCACAGAGGCATTATGGATTTTGTTCGTCAATTTGACGAGTATAGTGAGAAACGGTTTTATAAGAGCAGTGCGCATCAGATTTTTTCACAGAACTTTATCGGCAGGGTACTTCAGTATGCTTTTGACGAGAGAAAGAGAGCGCAGAGCCATCCTGATTTGTCTTATATGTTAATGAAATCATCTTTGATAAAAAAGGTATATCGAAAGTTGAAAAAAATAAAAAGAAAGATCGGAGTAAAATAATGGTATTATACGTTGGAGCTTCTTTGTATCATGTGCTGTGTTTTTCTGTTCATAAGCTTTTGCATCATCGAAAAGAAGAGGCAGTTCTGGTGGTGGGAGATAATATTTTTTCGAAAAGCGGAATGGATGAGCTGAAAAAAGATATTATTGATACG
>OBYP01000200.1_pt1 | contig 69641 bp, 66 predicted proteins | sample 1501461 | NCBI WGS metagenome assembly OBYP01 (sample SAMEA2580201, study PRJEB22360) | human gut metagenome | biome: human gut; feature: human-associated habitat; material: faeces | place: Denmark | collected 2008/2010 | reverse complement strand
AAGCAGTCATATTTCTTCTTGCATCTGGTCGCATCCTACGCGGAGCGGTTTTTTTATACAATAGGAGGTTCGTAGAACTTTCCTAATTGTATAAAAAAAGACCGCCGGATTTGGAATTTAACCGAATCCTAAGCGGACTTTTCTGCACCTTAAGATACCAGAATCAAAAGGCTTTAATATTCTTCTTTGATATTACGAATCACTGTCATCTCCTGATTAACAATATGTTTTTTCATAATCTGACGCGCTTCATCTTTTTTCCCTGCAACCATGGCTTTAACTAACTCCTGATGTTCTTTCAGGAGTACTGCATGATACTCAGCATCTTTTACATATTCTAAACGATAGCGATAAAACTGCTCTCTTAAATTTCCGATAATCTGGATCAGACGCGGATTTCCTGTGGCATCAAAAATAATGTCATGGAATTCCATATCACTGTCTGCAATGGCCGCATTATCACCGGATGCAATCGCCTCCTCAAACTCTTTAAGTGCAGATTTGAGTTTCTCTCTTGTCTCCTCATCCATGCGCTCTGCCGCAAGCTCCGCTGCCAATTCTTCCAGAGAACATCGAACCTCCAGTACATCTCTCAGATCTTTCTCCGTAATTCTGGCAACTTCTGCACCCTTTCTCGGAATCATAACTACCAGACCTTCCAGCTCTAACTTTCTGATTGCCTCTCTGACCGGTGTTCTGCTGACACCAAGACGATTCGCCAGTGCAATCTCCATAAGCCGTTCCCCCGGGGCAAATTCTCCGGTAATAATTGCCTGACGTAATGTATTAAATACCACATCTCTCAGTGGCAGATACTCATTCATATTTACCTTTAGTTTATCACTCATCGTTTATTCCTCCTGCTTCTCTTACTGTATTGGTTTTACCACGTATGCCTGTTTTACTTCTTTCAAATCTCTCAGGGATTCTTTCGCTTTTTCTGCTGTGGATTTCTCCTGAAAAATCCCAAAGATCGTTGGACCGCTTCCGCTCATCAGCGCTCCCCTAGCCCCTTGTTCCATCAGATAATTTTTAATTTTTTCAATTACCGGATATTCTGAAATCGTCACGGTCTCTAAAACATTCTCAAGACGCCCGCATATTCCTTCCAGATCCTTCTCCTCCAGACACTTTATCATACCATCAATATCCGGATGCGCCAAAAGTTCTGACAGCTTCAGGTTTTGATATACAAATCCGGTCGACACACTAATTCCCGGTTTTACAATGAGAATCTGACATTCCGGCATTGGTGCAATTTGGGTAAGCTTCTCTCCGATCCCTTCAGACAGTGCTGTGCCTCCCCAAATACAATAGGGGACGTCTGCTCCCAATGTCACTCCAATTTCACATAGTTCTTCTTTCGAAAGCTTCAAGTCAAACAGCTCATTCATCCCATGAAGTGCTGCTGCGCAATCTGTACTGCCTCCTGCCATTCCCGCTGCCACCGGAATCCTCTTTTGAAGGTCAATCTCCACTCCGCTCTCCAGTCCATATTTTTCTTTCATAATCTGTACTGCGCGATATACAAGATTGCGTTCATCTACCGGAAGAAAAGAAAGATTGCAGCGCATCGTAATCTGGTTTCCTGAAGTTTTTCTCATTTTTAACAGATCATAAAGACCTACCGTCTGCATAATCATCCGCACTTCGTGATACCCGTCTTCACGCTTCCGAATCACATCCAAACCCAGATTAATTTTTCCATATGCTTTCCGAACGATATTATCCATAGACTCTCCTTTATCTCTATAAGCACAAGGTCATCTCTTTCTCTTGCGCTCTTGTATACAAAGTATTATAATATTGTTCTGAAAAAAATGCAATCCTTAATTTACAAATTAGACCCCATTTCCTTCACAATTAAAAGTTTATCTCCCGGATTTACTTCCTCGACTCCCTCGTTTTGTTCCCGAATGCTTTCTACCGTCGTAAAATATTCTTTGGCAATGGACCAGAGGGTGTCTCCGTCTTTTGCTACATATCCGACAATTCCCGGTATTTTCTGAATCTTTTCATAATCCAACGGCTCCTCTTTCATATCTACCATAATTCTCTGTTTCGTTTTCCGGAAAGAAATGAAATCAAATACAACAGATACCCGAATTTCAATTTCCTCTCCTTCCGTTGGAACCCCTGTCATTTGATCCAGACGCACATCCAGTTGATAGTCATCCTCCCCTGTTAACCCTTTTGCCTCTATAAAAAATGTAAATGGTTCCATATAAGATTCACTCATAACCGGCATCTGGTCTTCTGTCGATAAATACAATACATCTGCCATCCAGACTCCTTCTACGGTAAGCCCCTGCTCCGTCACCTCAATATCATCAATCGTACAGCTTCCCTTCACCGACAATACCTGTAAAAGCTTCCCTGATTGCTGTTCCATCGGAAATTTCTTTGCAGCTTTCATAATTGCCTGATTTTTTCCAATCAATGTCTCAAAATCAAACTGCCTGTATTCGGGAACAAGGGCTGCCTCCATCGTATATCCGTCATCTACATAAGAAAGCATCTGGTCCTCATAGATTTTAATATCGCAATCTATTGTTACATCTACAGAAATAACCCTCTCTTCTCCATCCACATCCGGTCGGACTTCCATCTGCTGTCCGCCAAGATTTAGTCCGATCCGCCCGATCATTCCCGGTACACACTCGTAACATTCCAATTCCGTGTGAACCGGAACTTCCCATCTGGCATACTGAACCGGCATCTGGTCTTCTTCCCCCAGATACAGTAAAAACACATGCATCACTCCCTGAATCTCAATGGCGTGATCCGCAAGTTTCCCCTGAAGATTCTCGAGATCCACCTGACTCCATAAAATCTGATAAATATTAGCCTTATTAGCCGGAAGTACCAAATCTTCCTTTAACCTTGCGATATCTTTTTTGCTTACCACCAGATCCGTCACTGGAATTTCTTTTTTCCTGACAGATACCCGATCATCAACAATATCAATAATTGCCTCTTCTTTCATTTCCTCATTTACCTGAAGTGTAAAAGTAAGCAATACCCGGATACTTAACTTCCTTGAATTAATCAGCACCGTATTAATATCATCGATGGTATACTGCACCTTTACATAGTCTGCCGGAATTACGCCATCCATATGTATGTATTCTTCAAAAGGAAGGGAATATTCAAGGGACTCTAAAAATGTTCTGGGATCATTTGTCCCATAAAGTCCTTGAAAATGAAACTCTCCTTTCATGCGGATCTTATCCACCATCATCTCTGTTTCCTGCATTTTCACAGTGCCTTTTGTCTGTATGATTCTTTCAATATCTGGTTTTGTATCCGGCACATTACAGTCCTGATCTATGGTAATCTGTACCTGCTTCCTCTCTTTTGCCGCAATTCCATAAAAATCTTTTTTATTAAAATCCATAAAAAAATTCCTCCCTGTCTGTATATACAAATATATTCAGACAAGGAGGTTTCTATGCCTTCCTCATTCAATTTCACTAAGAAAGATCTCTTTCCTAATTTTCCAACAGCATCATACGTACATCTCTTGTGATCACATCCTGATAACTAAAACTTACTGTTTTATTATTATCCTTTCCTGTCTCATCCTCCAACTCTACTAAGAAAATATTAGGATAAGTCTCTGTAATCACACCTTTTGCAGTCTCGAATTTATGTCGTCCTCTGTTTGCGCTGATCTTAATCTTACTTCCGATCTGTCCTTTAATTGACTGACGAACTCTTTGCAGGTCTAACTGTGTCATAATATTCACCTCTTTCATATACAGAATTTTCTAATAATTCTGTATAATCCTTTTTATACTATATCATTTTGTCCAGTTTTTGTCAAATTTATGCATACAAAAAACAGAAGTCATACAAAGCATGTATGACTTCTGTAAGAATTATATGGAGTTTCTATGGATTTTTTCTTTTCCTTATTTCAGGAATTATAAATATCTAAATCTAATTCATGTTCTTTGTAACAAACAATTACATTGGTTGCAGCATCCCCTACCACATTCAGTGTGATCACTGCCATCCCCGGAAGATAGCTAATGGCAAGAATCAGTGCATATCCCACCATACAGAGCTCGGAAGTCAGACCAAGCCCTGACATAATAACAAAGATCAAAGTTGTTCCTGCCACCGGAATTGCCGGAGTTCCCATTGCTACGCAAATGGATAAGAATGCTGCGGTGATCATCTGAGCCGGTGTCAGTGAAATACCTGCTGCGGTGGCAATAAACATAATCGATACCATATGCATAGCAGTTGTACCATTCATGTTGATCGTCATTCCCGTCGGAAGCACAAAACTGCTGATATCTTTGCTGCATCCAAGTTCTTCTACGCAAGTCTGTGTATTCAGCGGAAGTGTTGCCGCTGATGATTGTGTCGCTGCCGCAAACATTCCTACTTTAAAAATCTTTTTGGCAAACTTGAATGGATTTAATCTGGTTGCCAGGAAAATTCCTATTGGATAAATCGTAACAACCAATACCAGGCTAATAACGATCGTTGCAACCATATAGGTAAAAGTTGGTTTTACATATTCAATTCCGTAGATGGCAAAAGTTCTTGCCAGCATACAAAAAATCGCAACCGGACTAATCCTGTTGATCAGAAAATCCATGTAAATCTGAATGATATTACTGAGATCTTCCATCAGTTTTTTCATTGTAGAAGCCTTCTCCCCCAATGCATTCATCGCAATTCCAAGAATTGCTGCAATCACTACAACTGCAATAATGCTGTTATTGGACCCTAGTACCTCAATAATATTCGACGGCACCGCCGCCACAATGGTCGTCAAAGGATTATACGCCTCGATCGTTGCCACACCGGACGTACTGGCCGCAGGAAGATTCACGTTGAACCATCCCATAGACTTTACGAAAAAGGAGAAACATATACTTAAGAATGCCCCAACACAATAAAAGGCAATAAAGGTCAAAATCGTTTTTCCCGCAATCTTCCCAAGTCTTTTCGGATCCGCCATGCTGCACATGGCAAGACTCAATGAAGACAGTACCAGCGGCACAATGGCCAGCTGTAATCCTCTCATAAACAACTGCTGTATAATATAGAATAATCCAAGAGAATAAAATCCCTTCTCGATACTGATATCCTGGAACAAAATCCGGTTCATCCATTTCCAGATTTCTTCATTCCCATTTGCCGTCAGCGTCTCACGCAACCAGAGACACAGAATTCCCACAAGAATTCCTCCGGCCATCGCAATCATGATCTTTTTCATGATCGGCGTTTTCTTTTTTCCGTTTTCACTCATTTGGGTCCCTCCGCTTTATCATGCGGCGATCCTTCATGATGCAAACACAGATTTTCACTTAAATAATTGTTTTCTTCTAATAAATGAGTTGAATTTCATGCTGTCTGCAAAATTCCACCCACTGATCTGATGGTCTTTCGTCCGTCACCAGATACGTGACTTTATCCCAGTCCATAAACTGGACAAAAGCTGTCCTGTCAAATTTCGTATGATCTGCAAGAAGAGCTACCTGCGCTGCCTGTTTTATCATCTCTGTCTTTACATCTGCTTCTCTTTCACTGGTATCCATAATACCGTTTTCCATGTTCAGTCCTTTACAGCTTAAGAGTGCAAGATCCACATGATATCTTCTAATATTTTCTTTCGTCAAGTTTCCCTGCAGAGAGAGGGAGTCCTCATTGAACACACCACCGGCACAGATAATACCAATTTTTGATCCTGCCATCTCCCGAAAAATTTCCGTTGATACACTAAGCAGCGTCAGATTGCGATGATTTTTTAAAAGCCTTGTCATCTCCATGACAGTGGTACTTGCATCTGCCGAGATGGATCTCTTCGTACTGACAATATCATAAAATGCTCTTGCAATCTTTTTCTTCTCTTCCTGCTGGATCGACATTCTGCGATAGAAGTGAATATGCTCTTTCTGTGACGTGCTGTTGAGCACTGCACCTCCGAATGTCCGGGTCAAAAATCCTTCAGCCTCTAATTTTTCAAGATCTCTTCGTATAGTTTCTTCTGTCACCTTGTAAATTTTACTTAATTGAGACACTGTAACTTTTCTTTCATTTTTTACTTGTTCTCTAATATGTTCTAATCGGTTCTTCATCGGGACTCCTCCCTTTTCAATTTCATAGAATAAAAATTATCCTTTGCCTATTGGTAATACTTCTCTTTTTTCTTTATTCTATCATTGATAGCGTGGACTTCAAAGACTTTTTGCTAAATTTCTGTTAAATTTTTTTGTTTTTCCACGTTTATTGCTTTCAGGGAATCTATCTTTCTTATTTATCGATGTCTTCTGCCATCTGACGCATCTTAGCCACATCTTGCGGATCTAATTCCAGCTCTGCAGATTTTACGTTCTCCTTGATCTGTTCTACTGTTGTAGAACCACTTAACAGATTCAGGAAGTCTCCCTGAGCAAGAATCCATCCAAGCGCCAGGTTGGCAATCGTACAATCATATTTTTCACACAGTGGTTTCCATGCATCCATCATGTCCATGGCTGCCTGCATATTTTCCGGCTGGAACCATTTTTTCGGAATCTGAGCTCCTACCGGCTGGTAATCTCTTGGGAATGTGCCGGACAATAATCCCATTTCCAATGGAGAATATGCCTGAATTGTCACTCCGTTTTCACGACAGCAAGGGATAATCTCATCTTCAATGCCACGGTCTAAGATGGAATATTTTGCCTGTACGATGTCCAGATCTCCCCATTTTAAGTACTCCTGAATGTGATTGATATCTACATTTGCAGCTCCGATTGCCTTAATTTTTCCCTGTGCCTTTAATTCATTTAACACATCCATGGTCTTCTGAATCGGAACATAATATTCGCTTCCCTCGATTGCCTGCCAGTGTGTCATATATACGTCAACATAATCTGTACCAAGACGCTCAAGAGATTCTTCGATTTCTTTCTTTACAGATTCGCTGTTTAAGTTTTTGTATAACTGAATTCCGTTTACTTTATTAAACAGATCCCCCTTCATTTCCTGATCCCATGTTACACCGCACTTTGTAATAATTACAACATCTTCACGATTCATTCCTTCCAATGCTTTTCCAAGGATCTTTTCACTGTTTCCGAAATTATATCCAGGAGCTGTATCAATCAGATTCACTCCTGCCTTTGGTGCTTCTCTGATCGTATCTACCACACCCTGAAGTTCATGATCTCCTCCCCATGCAGAACCTCCGCCGATAGACCATGTTCCAAGACCGATTCTTGAAATATCAATTCCTGTTTTTCCTAATTTCATTGTTTTCATTACAGATTTCCTTTCTTAAACTTTCTATAAGCCATAATCACTGCGATATTTTGCAAGCATTTCTTCTACCATTTCTTTGCTTTGAACCCCTGTGGTTGCACCTACGTGCTGTACTGACACCGCCGCTGTGCAATTCGCATAGATTCCGCATTCCCGGATATCTTTTCCCTGAAGAACCGCTGAAATAAATCCGGAAGCAAAATTATCTCCTGCACCAATGGTATCAATGGCAGTAATTCCTTTTGCTGCCGGTACAATCATAGTTCCTTCTTTATTTTGAATATAACATCCGCGTTTCCCAATCTTTACGATGACATTTTTCACACCACAATCAAAGAGTACCTGTGCCACATCTTCCACTTTTGTTTTTCCTGTCATCAGACTGGCTTCGTCAAAGTTCGGGAAGAAATAATCCACATAGCTTAACGCTTCCTTAATATCATCCAGTGTTTCTCCAAGCCGAGGTTTAATCATATCTGCGCTGATGACCATTCCTTCTTTTTTTGCTTCCTTAAAAATCTTTACCAGCGCATCCCCATCTAACAATGGGTTGTTGAAAATACTTGCCAGAGAGAGAATCTTTGCCTGTTTCATTTTGTTAAAATCCACATGATCAATGCAGGTTTTCCATATACTTCCATTTCGGTTTGTAACAAAAGTTCTCTCCCCGTCTCCGGTTACCAACCCTACATTCATGGAAGTATCAATCTTTTCATCAATGCAGATTCCCTCTGTATCAATATTATCTTTGGCACAGGATCCCAGGATAAAATGACCTGCTGCGTCATCTCCGATGCAGCTGATGATCCCTGTCTTGAATCCGAGGCGGCTGATAATTGTCGCCTCGTTCATTGCATCCCCGCCTACGGTCATTGCAATCCGATCTACGGGATAGGATTCAATATCAAAAATATCTCTGGATACCGGCTGAAGAGGAATATCTACAATTGCTGCCCCAAGGCAGATTACATCCAATTTCTTCTCCACTTTATTCATCAGCCCTTCCATCATCTCCAAATAATTTAATCTTGTACATTGCACGTTCTTTTACCGCCTGTCTTACTTCACGCTCCAGAGCTAAGAACGGTTCATCTTTATGTTTGTTAATTGCTTCCATTGCCGCCTGACAAAGTTCTGTATGTATATTAATTTTTGCAATTCCAAGAGAGATTGCCTTTTTAATGTCTTCATCACCGATTCCTGAGGCTCCGTGAAGAACCAGAGGAACATCAACTTCTTCGTGAACCTTCTGTAATACATCAAAGGCAAGTTCCGGCTCGGAAGTATAGACTCCATGAACATTTCCGATTGCCACTGCCAAAGAGTCACATCCTGTACGCTCTACAAAATCTTTTGCCTGTGCCGGATCTGTGTAGGCATAATCTGCCAGAGCTTCCTCGTAAACGGTTTCATTTCCCACATGTCCGAGTTCTGCCTCAACCGGAATGTTGTATGCATGGAAGAAATCAACACATCTTTTAACTTCTGCAATGTTCTGCTCATAAGGAAGTGCAGAAGCATCTCTCATCACAGAGTTCATGCAGTGATTTACTGCATTTTGAAGAATTGTCATATTACGGCCGTGATCCCAGTGAAGAATTACCGGAACGGTTGCCTTCTTTGCCATAGATTCCATCATATAACAGTAATCTTCAAAAGAAGTATTTCCTGTAAATCCTGTACCGAAAGAAATAATAATCGGTGCACGAAGTTCTTCTGCCGCGTCAATAACTCCCATTAACATTTCTGCATTCCATACGTTAAAATGAGGAATTGCGTAATGTCCTTCGGATGCTTTCTGTTCCCAATATCTGATATCTGAAATCATAATTTTTCTCCTTTTCTTATCTTTACATTTATTCTGCTACTTTTACAACGCCTTTGATCATATCCAGTTTCTTTTCCGGATCAATAGCGTCTGTAAATGCCTGTTGCACATCTTTGTAATCATAAATATGTGTTACCATATCTTTTACGTTGAATTTTCCGGTTGCAATCGCCTCGATTGTCTGAGGGAAGTTATTACAGTAACGGAAAGAAGTCTGAATCGTCACTTCACGGTTAATCTTTAAGAAATCAATCGGAACTGGCTTAGACTGGGTTCCAACCATCATAATCTTGCCGCCTCTTGCCACAATCTGAACTGCCTGATTTGCTGTGAATGCAGATCCTGCACATTCAAAGACAAGTTCTACTCCGTGATCCCCGAATAATTCTTTTGAACGGAGAACTTCTACGGTATCTTCCTTCGCTCCGTTGATCGTTCTGGCTGCTCCGAGTTCTTTTGCAAACTCAAGACGTTTATCCATAACATCAACAACCGTAATGTCTGTTGCTCCCAGACTTAAACAAGCTTGAAGCACCATCAATCCGATGGTTCCTGCTCCTAAGATGACAATACTCTTTCCAAGTCTTGCCTCTCCCATAATTGCCGCGTGCATACCAACGGCTGCAGGCTCTACCAATGCTGCTTCCATTGTAGACATTCCTTCCGGAACATGATATGTCCATTCTGCCGGATGTGTCATATATTCACATAAAGCGCCTTTGTAATTTGGCTGTGTTGCCATAAAATCTACATCCGGACAGATATTATAACGCCCTGTACGGCAGTATTCACAGGAGTCATCCGGCACTCCCGGCTCGATCAATACCTTATCTCCCGGCTTAAAATCTGTGACCTTTGCTCCAACCTTTACAACCTCTCCTGCCACTTCATGTCCAAGACCGATCTTCTGATTTGGATCTTTCGGAGGGATAAATGGTCCGAATTCGAATCCGTGGATATCAGATCCACACATTCCCACATATTCTACTTTCATTAAAATTTCATTTTCTTTTGGTTCCGGAATCGGGCATTCTAAAATCTCAAACTGTTTTGGTGTTACCAGAATTGCTTCTGAATTTTTCATTGGGAAACCTCCTCATTTTAGATCCCGGTACCCCATCAGAGATACCGGAATATTCTATATTCTATTGCTACTATTTAATCAATGTTTCCGATATCCTCTACAGACTCTCCTCTGGTCTCTACACCAAAGATCAGGATACTGACAGCAATAATTCCCGCCACAATGGAAATCAATATGAAAACTCCGCCTGCTCCTACACTGTTTGCAACATAAGTTACAAGGAATGGGAAGAAGATATTGCTGACACGACCCATAGCATTACTGAATCCGGAACCGGACAGTTTTGCAGACGTCGGCCACATTTCCGGTACATATACGGCAGATGCGTAACATACATACATGTAAATGACAGTGTTTAACAGGAATGTCCATAAGATCAGTCCATTCATCGTTGTCTGTTGTCCTGTCACAATTCCGAGAGCTGCCATCAGTACAAGGAGTGCCACACCCATGACTCTTCGAGGAAACTTATCCATAATCAAAGATGCAATAAAGATTCCAAAAGGTGCTCCGAACAGACCGAACATCGTCATAAACTGAGACTGTGAAGTATCATAGCCCAAAGAAGATAACATAGAAGGCATCCAGTTCATTAAAGTGTATTGAATCGTATTCATACCGATTAATACCAGCGATCCTACGATAGTTCTTCTTAATAATTTTCCTTTGAACAATGCAGAATACGGAAGTTGTTTTACTGCCTTTGGCTCTTCGGTTACTTCCGGAAGAGGTTTTCCGGTTGCCGCTTCAATTTCTTTTTCAATGTTTGTTAAAATTTCATCTGCTTCATCCACTCTTCCCTGTGCTTCCAGCCATCTTGGTGATTCCGGAAACTTTGTGTAAATAAAGATACATGCAACGATAGATAATACAGAAGGAATGATATACTGTACTCTCCAGTTCATATTCATGCTGATTCCTGTAGACACAATTAAAAGTGCGATACCGTTACAAATCGGATGTGCCCAGTTTCCGATGAAAGAATTTCGGCTGGACCATGTACCTCGGTTTCTTCCAGGTACATACTCTGTAAACCCTGCAAATAATACTACCAGCAATGCCCCCAGTCCAAATCCCTGAATCAAACGGAATACATACAACACATATACATTTGGTGCGGCAGCTCCACCGATCATTGCAACAATGTGAATTACTTCATATAATAAGATGCTCTTCTTACGACCAATCTTGTCACCGATCGGACCGCCAATCAATGCTCCGAATAACTGACCTGCCGTGTAGGTCGTTCCCCACATTGCCAGAAGACTTGATCCCGGTTCTAACCAGTGAATCTCATTTAACAGAATATTTTGTACCGCTCCTCCGATACCGTTTGACCAGCATACTAATAATGCAAATGCTGTAATCAGCCACATTTTCACATGCCAGCTTGAATTCGGCAGGCGATCAAGCCTGGCTCCGATATTTGCGCTTGTTCTATTTGACATTTGTTTTCCCTTTCTTCATATAAGACTACGTCTATATAATATCTCTCAATTCATTTTCCAGTTCGTTTTCCATGATGTTCCATGCTTCTTCAAAATCATCTGCTTTGTTCCACAAAGCCGGAGGTCCTAAAACCACCATGTCTGCCCCTGCTTCATACAACGGACGGTATACATCACGATTCATAGATCCATCTGCTTCTATCAGGAAATGAAGTCCTTTTTCCTCTCTTAAACAAACCAGTCTGCGAATCTTATCATACGTCTGTTCAATGACCTTCTGACCTGAAATTCCCGCATCCACAATCATAATCGTAACTTTATCAAGAAGCGGCAGATAATACTCAATGGTCTCAAGCGGAACTGACGGATTTAGTGCGATTCCCGCCTTGCATCCAAGCTCTTTAATCTTATTAATTGTTACAAAAGCATCTCCTTCAATGCAGTCTGTATGGGGCGTAATATAAGCCGCCCCTGCCTGCGCAAAAGTTTCCAGATACTGTTGCGGATGCTTAATCATTAAATGAGCATCCATCGGTGTCGTTACCTTATCTTTCAAGGCTGCTAAGAACTCCGGTCCGATTCCAAAACTTGGAACATAAACACCATCTTTGATATCCATATGTAAAAAATCTGATTTTTCATCAATGATACGAACCTGACGTTCCATATCAAACAAATCACAGCATCCCATAGATGGCGCAATCATTAATCTTCTTTTCATTTGATTTTTCCCCTTTATTTCAATCGCCTAGTCTTCATAGTCATAATGGAAGATAACTTTTACAGCCTGTTTTTTCGCCATTAAATCAAAGCCTTTTTCCCACTCGGATAATCCAAGACGATGTGTAATCATTGGTTTTACCTGAATCTGTCCGGATTCTAACAGTCTTAAGCAGTTTCTCCATGTAGTAGAATCATATGCCATATGTCCGATGATACTCTTGTTCCATGATGTAATGTCATTGATAGAGAATTCAAGAGGTTTGAATCCCATACCTGCACGAACAATCTCGGCGTTTGGTCTTGTCATTTCAATTGCCTGTTTTAATGCGATATTTGCTCCGGAACATTCAATAACCAATCCTAAGTTATCTCTTCCGCAGATTTCTGTACATCTTGCTACAACATCTTCTTTAGATCCGTTCACACAATGTGTTGCTCCGACTTCCATGGCAATCGGGAATCTTGTCTCCACATCTTCTTCCAGACCAACCATAACGATGTTTACCGCACCCATTAAACGTGCTGCCTGTACAGCAAATAATCCGATCGGGCCTGTTCCAAATACAACCACATCCTGTCCCGGCATCAAGTGAGCCTGCTGTACTACCGCTTTATAAGAGTTGCAGATCGGATCCATAACACATGCTTCTTCGTAACTTACACTTTCAGGAATCTCCCAGATCGCATGTTTATGAATTCTTAAAATTTCTCCCGGAACTTTACAGTATTTTGAAAATCCTCCGCCCCATGTATTGTTGTCTAATCCTAAGTTTACTTTTTCTTCACAGCATAAGAAATCCCCCTGCTCACATGCCGGGCATACACCGCAGACATGAGCGCTGTTATCAGATACTACTCTCTGTCCGACTTTCCAGTCTTTTACTTCAGATCCGACTTCCACGATTTCTCCTGCAAATTCATGTCCTCTTACTGACTGCTGCTGATCTGGTGTAATATTTGTGTCATCATATCCGTTGTCAACTCCCCAGTGTTTCATATCAGCTCCACAGATAGCTGCCGCCTTGATTTCGATAATAATATCCTCTGGTCCGCAAGTCGGCTCCGGATAATTCTCCATCATCTTGTAACCACCAAAAGCTGTTCCAAAACGTTTTAAAGCATGCATAATTTTTCTCCTTTTCTTCTCCCATACCCTTGCTTTCTGCAAGTATTTCTTTGTTATGTCTTTATTTTAGTACATCGTCATCTTTTAGTCAATCATATTTTGTTGATTTCAAAAATTTTGTTTCTATTTCACAGATTTTTATTCTGTTTTTCAAAGAAATTACCTGTTTTTTGTGCAACTTTTACAAAGGCTTTAAAAAACCTATCCAAAATCATCCTTTTCTTTTTATTGTTTTTTCTATCAATTCTCATTTTTCAATAGATTTCGTGAATATTTTATCATTTCCAAAGCCTATTTCTTATTTATTCTATTGATTTTTTCTTTAATTTTTGATTTTTCTTTGAAACAAAGATTATTTTAGGACAAAACAAAAAAAATGAGAAAAACTGATATTACACAGTTCTTCTCATTTAAAATTCAAAAATTTCTTGTTTTTACCCCACAGCGTGCTTTAATGCTGCTACAGCACCTTTTCCAATAATGTTACCGATGCCATCGCATCTTCTGCATAGTAATCTGCACCTATATTTTTAGCGATGTCTTCCGTAAGCACCGCACCTCCAACCCAAATCGGGGCATTGCATCCTTCCTTCTTTAATGCCTGAATCGTCCGTTCCATAGAAACCACCGTTGTCGTCATCAATGCACTCAAACCAATCGCCTTTGGTCTATATTTTTTCCATGCCTCTACAACCTTTTCCACTTTTACATCTTTTCCAAGATCAATTACACGGTATCCGTAGCTTTCCATAACAACTTTTACAATATTTTTCCCGATGTCATGGATATCTCCTTCCACAGTTGCCATTAAAATTGGTCCCTTTTCTTCTCCATCATTGGTTGCAAAGGATTCTTTCACAACTTCAAATGCTTTCTTGGTCGTTTCTGCCGACTGAATCAACTGCGGAAGAAAAATCTTTCCGGTTTCATAATCCTTTCCTACCTCATTGAGTGCTGGAATAATTACTTGATTTATGACTTCTAGCGGCTCTCTCTTTGAAAGCTCCTCTGCGGTTGCCTGCTTTACTTCATCCTTTAGTCCATGAATGATAATATCTCTCAATGTAAAAGTTGATTCCTGCACCCGTGATGGGCTTGCTGTTTCTTTCGACTGACTTTTGATATAATTCTGGCTATCCACATCTTTATAAAACAGCACATGAAATGCATCAATAGTTCCCATTAATTCTGTATCCAACGGATTGATAATCGGAAGATCTAACCCGGCCTCCATAGCAAGTGTTAAAAAGGTTCTGTTTAACAGCGGACGGTTCGGAAGTCCAAAGGAAACATTCGATACCCCAAGAACCGTATGAACCCCGAGTTCTTTTACCATTTTCATAGCACGCAGAGTTTCGCGGACTTCTTTTTGCTGCGCAGATGCAGTGAGCGTCAGACAGTCAATAATAATATCTTCTTTTCCTATTCCATACTGTTCTGCTTTTTTGATGATTTTTTTTGCAATTTCAAACCGTTCTTCTGCCTTTAACGGAATTCCCTCATCCAATGTCAGACCAATTACCACGCCTCCATATTTCCTCACAATCGGAAATACTGCTTCCATAACTTCATCTTTTCCGTTAACCGAGTTAATCAAAGGCTTTCCATTATAATATCTGCATGCTTTTTCAATGGCTTCTGCATTGGAACTGTCAATCTGAAGAGGCAATGTAATAACTTCCTGAAGCAGGCGGATCACCCGTTTCATCGTTTCAGGCTCATCAATGCCCGGCAGTCCCACATTCACATCTAATACCTGTGCACCTGCCTCTTCCTGCCTCACAGCCTCAACTACCAATTCATCATACCGCTCTTCAATAAGCGCCTGTTTCATTTTTTTCTTTCCGGTAGGATTTAACCGCTCACCACAGACTATGACACGATTTCCAAAAGTAACGGTCTGCGTCTGACTGGAGACTCTTGTCTTCTTCAAAACCTTACGCTCTGCCACAGTTTCCGGTGCGGCTTTTGAAAGTTTTTCTATAAACTCCGGTGTCGTTCCACAGCACCCTCCGACAATGGCAGCACCCTGTTCCATATAATCTTTCATAGCCTCCACATACTCCTCAGGAGTTACATGATAATGCGTCTCACCATGTTCCAGACATGGAAGCCCTGCATTAGGCTGAAGCATCACCGGAACAGATGCAGTCTCCAAAATTTCCTGAATAATAGGTTTTAACTCCTCTGGTCCCAGAGAACAATTAACCCCCACAACATCTGCTCCAAGTCCTTCCGCTACATTTACGAAAGTTTCAGGATCATTTCCGGACAATGTCCGTCCATTTTGCTCGAAGGTCATGGTCACAAAAACCGGAAGATCCGTATGTTCCTTGACTGCCAAAACCCCTGCCTTTACTTCGTAAAGATCACTCATAGTTTCAAACAGAACAGCATCCACCTGATCTTTTACCGGAATAATCTGTTCCAAAATAATATCATAAGCTTCATCGAACGTCAGCGTCCCCATAGGTTCTAAAAGCTGTCCGATCGGCCCAATATCCAATACAACATAGGCATCTTCTTCTCTTCCCGCTTCCGCTCTCGCCTGTCTTGCATTTTTCACCGCAGAAAGCAGCATCTCCTGCGCCGGATACTTTGCATCTGCCATTTTAAGCCGATTACACCCAAACGTATTTGTCGTGATAAAATGGGCTCCTGCATCCAGATACTTCTTATGAATCCCTCGTAACAGTTCCGGCTGTTCTATACTCAATTCTTCAGGGATATCCCCTGCCTTAAGTCCCGCATTCTGAAGCTGGGTTCCCATCGCTCCATCAAATATCAGCAAATCTTTTCCGATTCGATCTCGTAACATCGTTGTCCTCTCTTTCTAAATGGGCAGTCCTCTCTCATAACACAATTTCCACATGATTTCCCTCTCCCACGGTCTCCGATCCCGATCACTCCAAGCATGGATTTCTGGGGAATCAATAAATTCGATGCTGTGATTGTAACACCTATTTTTCTGGAAATATCAAGGAGCGAAGCAATCGTTCTATTAAACTCCAACGGGAAATCACCATATCCCGGACAAGCACGGTAAGTCCTCGCCGGATACCCTAACCCACTCTCATACTCATCACAAAATTCTTCCAGCCAGGCACTCGCCACAGCATCCATAACAGCGGCCTTTGTCATATCAATCTTTGCATAAAATTTTAGTTTTCGTTCCAGCTCAAGTCCCAGGGTGCATCCGATCAGCAGACACTCCGGACAGTCTTTTAACAACTCTTCCATCTGTTTTCCTAAAATTGCATCTCCTGTTTCATCAATTCTGAGTGGTTCTTTGGCAAGACGAAATTGTTTCACAGTTACTCTGGGCTGTGAGACCTTTTTAACTTCTTTGATACATGTATCCAGCAGTTTCTCCATATCTTCCGGTAATGTATGTTCACCATATCCTAAATACTTTAATGCCATTTCTCTGATCATTTTTAATTTAATTTCCTTAACACTGTCGGAATACTCTGAAAAATACTCTGGGCAATTTCCGGTCGGTTCATCGTATAAATATGAATGCCATCCACTCCGTTTGTAATAAGATCAATTATCTGCTGGGCAGCATAATTAATTCCGATTTCTTTCATTGCCGCAGGATTGTCATAATAAGCCTCAATCATTGTCGATAACTGATACGGAATGGTACATCCGCACATTTTCGTTGTCCGGATTAGCGATTTTGCATTGGTAATTGGCATAATTCCTGCCAGAATCGGTACTGTAATCCCAATTCTTCTTGCTTCTCTTACCAGTCGGTAATAATAGTCGTTATCAAAGAAAATCTGTGTCACTAAATATTGTGCTCCTGCATTGACCTTCTTTTTCAGCGCCTCCAGATCTTTCTTAAATCCATCGGCTTCCTGATGGGTTTCCGGATAACATGCACCGGAAAGACAAAATTGCCCCGGAAAATTTGTTTCGATAAACTCATTTAACTCACTGGCAAAATGAAATTCCAGATTTTCCGGATCAAAATTTCCGGCATCTGCCGGATAATCTCCGCGAAGTGCCAGAATATTATCGATTCCTTCCTCTTTCAGCCGTTGACATTCTCGCAAAATATCCTCTTTTGAAGAGGAAATACAACTTAAATGTGCTACGGATTCAATGCCATACTGATGCTTAATTGCCGATGCAATTTCTACTGTTTTTCCTTTGGTAGACCCTCCCGCCCCGTAGGTAACACTAATAAAATCAGGACTTAGTTTTGCCAGTTCTTCGATTGTATGATAAATAGAAGAAATATCTCCCTCTTTATTTTTCGGCGGAAACACCTCAAAGGAAACTGTTGCTTTTTCTTTTAAAATTTCTGATATTTTCATTTCCGTTTCTCCTCATTGTATATCTGAATATTATCTAAGTTAAATTTTATCATGTTCCTTTTTCAGTGTCCACCGGGGGTTCAAGACCAGATTCCTATAACCTATTATAATTTTTTCTTATATCCAAACTTCTGTTATCATTCGAAGGATAAAAAACTCTCTGGAGCACTCGTAATTACATAGTGCTTCGCACTGGACGGACGACCTCCGATAAGGTATACTTAAGGAAATTTTTAAAGAAAGGAAACCGCTATGCTAAACGAAAAAGACTATGAATTCATTTACCATACATTACCCTTCTGGAACAATCTTTCCAAAGAAGAGCAAGAAGATGTACTGTCTCATACAACGAAGCTAAACTTCTCTAAGGGCTCCCTGATCCACAGCGCCCACAGCGAATGTATGGGAATGCTTCTGATTCAATCAGGCACTATCCGTGTTTCCATCTTATCAGAAGAAGGGCGCGAAGTAACCTTATACCGAATGGAACACGGAGATATCTGCATTTTATCAGCCTCCTGTGTCTTAAGTACGATTGATTTTGAAGTTTCTATGGAGTCAGCGGCTGATTGTTCCGTTCTGCAGATTGCCCCTGCCACGCTCTCTAAGCTGACAAAACACAATGTCTATGCCGAACTTTTTACCTATAAACTTGCCACAGAGCGATTTTCTGACGTTATGTGGACCATGCAGCAGATTTTATTTACCAGTTTCGACAAACGTCTGGCTGCCTTTTTGTTAGATGAAACTCTGCGCATCGGAGAACCTTCTGTTTCCATGACTCATGAGCAGATTGCCAAAGAACTTGGCTCTGCCAGAGAAGTAGTTTCCAGAATGTTAAAGTATTTCGCAAAAGAAGGGCTTGTCGTTCTCTCCCGCGGCAGTGTATCGATTGCCGACCGAAAAAAACTCCAAGCCCTTCTTTAAGAATATGCTATTTTAAATGTTCTCTAGCATTTTTAAAATTTCTTCTTTTGGTTTTACACCGACAGAGCGGTTCAGGACTTTCCCTCCGTTCATTACTACCAGTGTCGGAATCGTCATAACCTGAAACTGCTGTGCAAGCTCCGGCTGCTCATCCACATTAATTTTGCAGATTTTTGCATGTTCCACTTCTCCGGCAAGTTCCTCAACAACCGGCAGAAGCATCTGACACGGCCCGCACCAGCTTGCCCAAAAATCAATTAATACCGGCTGATCGGAATTTAAAACCTCCTGATCAAAATTTTCTTTTGTAATATGTAAAGCACTCATTGTTCTATCTCCTTTCGTTTCTCCGAATACACTTTTGTATTCGGTTTGTTTTTTATCTTGTCTGTATTCTACCTCTTTTCTTTAAAGAGTTCTGTAACTAAATCACATAGGCATCTGATTTCATAGAATGCAGTTTGTTATAAAACAAAAACGGACTCCGAAGAGTCCGTAATTTATTGTATTGTGTTTATTTATGATTCCTGATCTTCGTCATCTTCCTCCCACTGGGCAAATCCGGTCTGCAGCGGCTCTGTTTCTTCTTTTTGTAAATCAACAGTCTCTACAGTCTGTGCCGGCTCCGGATTTTTATATTTATCAAAAATTTTCATAAATTCTTTTCCAGTGATGGTTTCTTTTTGAATGAGGAATTGTGCTGCCTCATCTAAAATATCCATGTTATCGCGAATATACTCCAGTGCTTTTGCATAAGCATCTTTTAAGATCTTCATAACAACTTCATCGACCTTTGCGGCAGTGGATTCCGCACAATTCATAACAGCACGGCCATCCAGATAACGGTTGGTGATAGATTCCAACCCGATCAATCCAAACTCTTCAGACATTCCATACTGTGTTACCATGGCTCTGGCAATCGCAGTCGCACGTTCAATATCATTGGAAGCCCCTGTAGTTACGGAATTAAATTTTACTTCCTCTGCAGCACGCCCTCCAAAGAAAGATACCAAATCTGCCAGCATCTCATCTTTTTTATTAAGATACTTTTCCTCCTCCGGACGCTGCATAGTATATCCGAGCGCACCCATAGTACGCGGAACGATCGTAATCTTCTGTACCGGCTCTGATTCTTTCTGAAGTGCCATAACCAAGGCATGTCCTACCTCATGGTAAGCAACGATCTGCTTCTCTTCTTCTCCGAGAATCCGGTCCTTCTTTTCTTTTCCTGCAATTACTACTTCCACTGCTTCGAAAAGATCTTTCTGAGATACAGCTTTTCTGCCTGCTTTTACAGCTCCAAGCGCCGCCTCGTTAATCATGTTTGCAAGATCGGAACCAACTGCTCCGGACGTTGCAAGGGCAATTTCTTCGAAGTCAACCGTTTCATCCATTTTTACATCCTTGGCATGAACTTTCAGAGTTTCAATTCTTCCCTTTAAATCCGGACGTTCCACAATAACTCGACGGTCAAAACGTCCCGGTCTCAATAATGCCTTATCCAACACTTCCGGACGGTTTGTTGCCGCCAGAATAATAATTCCTTTTGATGTGTCAAATCCATCCATCTCTGCGAGCAGCGCATTTAATGTCTGTTCCCGCTCATCATTTCCGCCGCCGTGAATTCCATTATCCCTGCTTTTTCCAATAGCATCAATTTCATCAATAAAAATAATACATGGCGCCATCTGCTGGGCTTGCTTAAACAGGTCACGCACTCTGGACGCTCCGACCCCGACAAACATCTCTACAAAGTCAGATCCTGACAAAGAGAAAAACGGTACTCCGGCCTCCCCGGCAACAGCCTTGGCAAGCAATGTCTTACCGGTTCCCGGAGGTCCGACCAAAAGCGCTCCCTTCGGAAGTTTTGCTCCGATTTTTGTATAGCGGTCCGGGTGATGAAGAAAATCTACCATCTCTGTCAATGTCTCTTTCGCCTCGCCCTGACCTGCAACATCTGCAAAAGTCACGCCGGTTTTCTTCTCCACATATACTTTTGCATTTGACTTTCCTACTCCCATCATGCCGCTGCTCCTGCGCATCATCATAACCAGGAATCCGAAAATCAAAATCGTCGGTATTAAATTAATCAGCACCGCTATAACCGTATCCATCGGATCCTGCGGTTCCTGCTCAAAAGCAATATCGCTCTTAATCAGGCGGTCTACCAGCTGGTAATCCCCACTGATCCTGTCTACCGTATAAGTCGTCTTATAAAATGGATTCCCCTCTTTTTTCGGGGTTACTTTTAACTGACTGTCTGTGACTTTTACACTTTTTACCTGATCCTTATCCAGCATGGTGACAAATTTGTCATAAGAAATCGTCGTTTCTGTTCCATTTTTCCATTTTGTAATAATCTGATTAAAAAAGAATGTCACAAGAATCGAAATGATCAGAAAAATCACAAGAATCTTTGCATTCTTCTTTTTATTATCTTTATCATTCTTATTATTTTGTTGATTGTTACCCAAGTCTTTTCCTCCTTTGATTCATAAACACCATTATAGGTTTTCTGACTTTATAAATCAATAAAACATCTCTAAACTTTTTATAATTTTTCTTTTTTATTTAACGAAAAACCGTATCTTTTTCATAAAATTGGCTTTTCAGAACAAGATACGGATACGATGTCCCTTTCTTTTGTTCTTCTTTCGTTACTCCAATCAATGTCGTATCAATATAAACATGAGTTTTATCCATCGCAAATTCTTTTACTTTGATTTTATAGTGGCGTCCGGGCTGTTTCCCGTATCCGACAACATAATAGGTATATTCTTTCGTAGAATACGTGAAATGAAACGCTTCTTGTTTCTCTTCTTCTATTAATTTCATCAGTTCTTTCGGTATTACGTTTTTTTTGCATACCGCATAGGGAACTTTCTCATGTTTTCCCTCACGGTTTTCCCTCACACATCCTGTTAAAATGACCGCCCACAAAAAGCAGCCGGCAAAGAAAATCACGATCCTATATCTCATATTCCAATTTCCTGTTTTTACACTATTATATGCATTCAGGATGAGAATAAGACATCATAGATCATCGGCCGTTTCTCAGGCATTTCTTTCGTAATGTGATAATGTTTTCGAAAATGTTCCTCTGCCATTTTTATCTTTGCCGCACTATTTCCGTGAATTTCTACAAGAGTATCCCCCGGTTTTACAAAATCTCCTACTTTTTTTCTCAAGATCAGTCCAACCGCTGGATCAATCACACTCTCTTTTGTCTCTCTGCCTCCGCCCAGAATCAAAGAACAAACTCCCATCTCCTGTGCATCAATTTTCCCTACAAATCCACTTTCATCCGCACAAACCTTTACGATTTTATCTGCCCGCGGAAGCTTCTCTATACTGACGGAAGGATCGTCCTTAACTCCCTGCGCCGCTAAAAACTCGAAAAACTTTTCCAGCGCTTTTCCATTTTTTATAACCTGACGGACTTTCTCAGCACCTTCTTCTATATTTTCTGCTGCATCTCCCATCCAAAGCATATAGGCACCCAGCGTCTCCACCAATTCCGTAAAATCCACCGGCCCTCTTCCCTTCAATGTATCAACCGCCTCACGAACTTCCAGGGCATTTCCTATCGCACACCCCAGCGGTTCATCCATATTAGAAATTACCGCAGTCATTTGTTTTCCCGCCTTCTCTCCGATCGATACCATCTCTCTGGCAAGCGCCCTGGCATCTTCCACTTGTTTCATAAAGGCTCCGCTCCCCATCTTTACATCCAGCAATATCGCATCTGCTCCTGCCGCAAGTTTCTTACTCATAATACTACTGGCAATCAATGAAATCTGGTCTACCGTTGCCGTTACATCCCGAAGAGCATATAAACGTTTATCTGCAGGCGCAAGATCTCTGGTTTGTCCCATAATGGCAATTCCTATTTGATTTACCTGAGTCTGAAACTGCCCTTCCGATAATTCCGTAGAAAAAGAAGATATACTTTCCAGCTTATCAATGGTTCCTCCGGTATGTCCAAGTCCCCTTCCTGACATTTTCGCCACCGGAACTCCAAGAGCGGCAACAATTGGCGCTAATACAAGAGATGTCTTATCGCCCACACCTCCGGTACTGTGTTTATCCACTTTCTTTCCGTTAATACCGGATAAGTCTAATATCTCTCCGCTCTTTGCCATCGCCATAGTCAGTTCATAAGTTTCTGTCTCATCCAATCCCCGAAAACAGATTGCCATTAGCATTGCCGACATTTGATAATCCGGAATTTCTTCACTGGTGTACTGTTTTATCATCCAATCTATTTCTCTTCCTGTCAGAGAATCTCCATTTCGCTTTTTTAAAATTAAATCATACATCCGCATTGTCTGTTCCGCCTTTCTGGTCTTAGTATATCACAACCATGTTAAGATATTAGGGGCAAAAGGTATTTTTCTCCAAAAACAGTACATACTATTTATTGATATCTCATTGACAAAACACATTTTATCTGTTAAATTAAAATAGTAATCATTCCTATTTTATAAAAGGAGGGTATTTATGCCAGAATTAAAAGGAACAAAAACAGAAGCAAATTTAATGGCTGCATTTGCAGGAGAATCCCAGGCAAGAAATAAGTATGACTTTTATGCCAGCAAGGCAAAAAGTGACGGATATGTTCAGTTTTCCAACATCTTTGCAGAAACTGCACTTAACGAAAAAGAGCATGCAAAGATCTGGTTCAAACTGCTTCACGGAGGAAGCGTGCCATCTACTGTAGAAAATCTTAAAGATGCTGCTGCCGGTGAAAACTTTGAGTGGACTGATATGTATCCAACCTTCGCAAAGGAAGCAAAAGAAGAAGGCTTTGATGAGATCGCTAATCTTTTCTCTATGGTTGCGGAAATTGAAAAACATCATGACGAGCGTTATCAGCAATTATCTGCAAATCTGGCAGATGATATTGTATACAAGAGAGACGTAGAAGTTGCATGGCTCTGCACAAACTGTGGACATGTACACTACGGAAAAGAAGCACCTCAGGAATGTCCTGTTTGTGCTCATCCGCAAAAATACTTCCAGTTAGATGTAAAAGACTACTAAAACATATTTGAAAATTTATTCCGGCGATGCGGAATATTTTCTAAATTGAAAAGGTCAGATTTTCCTCTTGGGATTCTGACCTTTTATTTATAACAAGGCTTTATCTTTTAGGATATTTTTTGCGAAGAAGAGCTACCAAACCAATAATTACGAAAATATCTGCAACAAACAGCAGTTTTCTTTTCACAGAGGTCGTCTGATCCTTTTCCGTCTCATCCTTTATATTCGCTCTCTGATCCATTGCCTTTAGCTTTTCTGAATTTCTGATTTCTTCAATTGTTAAATATTTCTTCATATTCCACCTCGTATCATAAATCTTTTGATTTTTATAGTACAATTTCTTCTGTTTTTGATCCGTTGAAAAATCTTTCATAGTTCCATCGGAATTTATAAAATACTTTAGTTTTAACTTCGAAATATCAAGCTGTTTCTTCACAGGCTCCAGAGATAATGTCCGGTACTGATCCTCATCAACCTCATACAACCCATTGGAAACAGTCCATGTTCCATTCTTTTTCTTCAGGGAAGCAACCACATGATCCCCCTCTTCGGCATTTTGTTTCCCGTGATATGAAGACGTATATGTAATCCCATTCTTACTCATAAGAATATAACGGTGGTCTTTTTCTCTTTTTGCTATGGCATCCGATGTGGACTCTGTACTGATGTAATCTGTTACCTTTAACACAACATACCCATCAGAAATATGCGACACATTTCCTACAAACAAAACATCCTGTTCTATATTATGAATCATAGCATCTGTTTTATCCTTTGCCGAAACTGAAATACGGCTTCCTGCCGTCAGAAAAAGACAAATCACCCAGACAATGATACGCTTCATTTGTTTCACCTCCCTACTTTTCCCATTATAGCGAAAAAACAAATTCGATTTCTGACAAAAAATCTGAAAAATCCTTACTTTTTCCTTAATACCATATTTCATTTATGACAATTACATTGTAAAACTATGAAAAAAAAGATATTCCCCGAAATTTTCAGGAAATACCTTTTTCTTTCATATAAACTTATCTTGCTATTTTACAGATAAAATCTGCATATTAGATTGTCCTTCCAAAGGACCATAGGTAAAGGAAATCTTACTTCCCTCTTCTTTTTTATCTAATGCTGCCTTTACATCCTCGTCTTCAACAAAGAATGTCTGATATTCACCGTTTGACATCTCAATCTCTACAGAATTAGAATCAGCCCAGCCGCTGAATGTCCCACTGCCACTCTTCGGTTTCTCTTTTTCATCTTCCTTTGTTGCAGTGTCGCTATCCTTTACTGCCTCTGTTGCAGCTGTAGTTGTCTTCTCTGTCGCTACAGTCGATACATCCTCGGTAGATTCTGTATCTTCTTCAGAAGATGTGTCTTCAGAGGATTCCTGTGTTGCTTCTGATTCCGGACTGCTTGGACTCTTCTTGCCGCATGCAGCCAATGAAACTGAACCAATTAACAATATACTTGCAATCAATAAAAATCTTTTTCTCATGATTCATACTCCTTTCTGACATATGCTTAGTATATCCTATTTTAACTTTGCTGGCAAGTTCGTATCATATTCCATCCGTTCCGCTCATATCATTAGAGGTAGAATATTGAGGAGGATATATGTTGAACGAAAAGTATCAAATGCTGTTAGACCAATATGATCTTGATGTCGATTATGTCCGCCGTGGACGCGGCGGGCTGATGTGTCAGACCAGCCAGGGCATTTATGCTCTGGCACAGACATCCCTGTCAGAAGACCGGCTCTTTACCGTTGCTCAATGGACGAAAGAACTAAAAGCAGCACATTTTTCCAATGTGGATCAGTATATTGTAAACAGAAACGGCTGTTTTCTTTCTTATGATAAATATTATGAATCCTATGCCCTGAGAAAAACCTTCTCCGGAACTGAATGTGATATTCATTCTTTAAAGGATTTAAAAATTGCTGCCTCAAACCTGGCTATTTTTCATCGTTGCTGCCAGAATCTTACTTTTTCATCTGAGAATCTCCGAAACTATGATTCCATTTCCAAACGGTATCAACAGAAATATCTGGAATTAAAAAGCATTGCACGCTACATACGAAGCCGCAAAAACAAAGGAACTTTTGAATATTTATTCTTAGAACGAACCAAAGACTTCTGGGATCAACTAGAGCAATCCCTGAAATTGCTTGATACCTCATCCCCCTCTCAAAAAGGATGGTGTCACGGCGCTTATAACCACCACAATATTATTATGACCGGAAAATTCCCGGCAACAATTCATTTTGAACATTTTTTCTATGGATATCCGCTCCTGGATCTCTATTACTTCTTAAGAAAGGTTCTGGAGAAAAACAACTATTGTTTTTCATTTTGTGATACGCTGCTGTCCGGTTATGATAAAGAGTTTCCCCTGTCCGAGAATGATCTGCGCTGTCTTTACGGCCTGCTTTTATTCCCGGAAAAATTTTGGAAAATCTCAAATCAATATATGGGGCATAAAAAACACTGGGTTTCTCCACGATATATTGACAAATTAGAAGAATTTGTCCTTTCAAAAGATCTTCGGGCATTTTTTCTCGAAAAATATGTACAAATTTATAATGTTTTTTGATCCGTTTTAAGGTATAATTAAACAAAGGCATTTTTTTAAACAACTTTAAGGAGGAGTAATTTATGAACTACAAAGAAACTTATCAGGAATGGCTTTCCAATCCATATTTTGACGAAGACACAAAAAATGAATTAAAAGCCATTGAAAATGACGAAAACGAAATCGAAGAACGGTTTTATGCTGATCTTGCATTCGGAACTGCCGGACTGAGAGGTATCATCGGAGCGGGTATCAACCGCATGAATATCTATGTTGTAAGAAAAGCAACTCAGGGACTGGCAGATTACATTTTAGAACAGAATACTGACAAGAAACGCGTTGCCATTGCATTTGACTCCAGACATATGTCTCCGGAATTCGCAGATGAAGCAGCTCGCTGTCTTGCAGCAAATGGAATCAAAGCTTTTATCTTTGAATCCCTTCGTCCTACTCCTGAATTATCCTTTGCCGTAAGATATTTAGATTGTATCGCCGGCATCAATGTAACAGCAAGCCACAACCCGCCTGCTTACAATGGGTATAAAGTATACTGGGAAGACGGTGCACAGTTTACAGATCCTCATGCTTCCGGAGTCACAGCAAAAGTTAACGCAATCACCGATATTTCTACCTGCAAGACAATGTCAAAAGAAGATGCCGTAAATGCAGGGCTCTATGAAGTGATCGGCAAAGAAGTAGACGATGCCTATATCACAGAAGTGGAAAAACAGGTTATGAACCAGGCTTCCATTGATGAAATGGCATCCAAATTAAAGATTGTCTATACTCCTCTCCACGGTACGGGAAATATCCCTGTCCGCCGCGTTCTTGCTGATCTCGGATTCCAGAATGTCTATGTTGTGCCGGAACAGGAACTTCCTGATGGAGACTTCCCGACAGTCAGCTACCCGAATCCGGAGGCAAAAGAAGCTTTTGAACTGGGTCTTGCATTAGCAAAAGAAAAAGATGCTGACTTAGTTCTGGCAACAGACCCGGATGCTGACCGCCTTGGAGTCTATGTAAAAGACGCAAAGAGCGGAGACTATATTCCACTGACAGGGAATATGTCCGGTTCTCTTCTCTGTGAATACGTATTAAGCCAGAAGAAAGCGAAAGCCGGTTCTCTTCCGGAAGACGGTGCCGTTGTAAAATCTATCGTAACAACAAACCTGGTAGATGCCGTTGCAAAAGAGTACGGAGTAAAATTAATCGAAGTATTAACCGGATTCAAATGGATCGGAAAAGAAATTCTCGGATTTGAACAGAACGGAAGCGGAACTTATCTGTTTGGTCTGGAAGAAAGTTACGGATGCCTGATCGGAACCTATGCTCGTGATAAGGATGCCGTATCTGCAACCGTTGCCTTATGTGAAGCTGCTGCTTACTATGCAACATGCGGCAAAACTTTATGGGATGTTATGATTGATATGTACGAAAAATACGGATATTATCTTGACCGCATTACTGCCATGGACTTCCCTGGACTGGAAGGTATGGATAAGATGAAATCTATGCTGACAAACTTCCGCGAGAATCCACCAAAAGAAATTGCAGGTTTCAAAGTTGAGAAAGTTCGTGACTACGGAAATGATACCATTCTCGATGTTGCAAGCGGAGACATCACACCGATCGGACTTCCAAAATCTGATGTTCTCTACTATGATTTAGAGGGCGGATCATGGCTGTGCGTTCGTCCATCCGGTACAGAACCAAAAATCAAATTCTATTATGGTGTAAAAGCCGATACTATGGAAGCTGCACAGGCAGACAGCGATAAACTGGATGCTTGGGCAAAAGCACAGGCATAATTTAGGTCTCCTATGTCAAAAGCCGTGAATCGTTTATCTTTACGATTCACGGCTTTATTATATTTCGTGATCAAGTATGTCAAAAAAACATACGTAACCTTCTTTTTTATATCAATTTTGCTTCCTTTAATGCTGTTTCTAAAAATTCCTGATCATATGGGCAATGACATTCTCCAAGCTCAATGGACGGTTTGGTCTTTCCATGGAAATCACTTCCACAGGTTGTCATAATTCCATACTCCTGACCCTTTCTATAGAAATAGTCTGCCGTTTCTTCATCATGGTAATTGCTAAAAGCCTCCACTCCATCCAAGGACTCTTCTTTCATCATCTCATCAAAATACTCAAATTTGCCTTTTAAATTCGCTCCCGGATGTGCCAGAACTGCTTTTCCCCCATATTGATGAATTTTCTGCACAATTTCTGCATAATCCGGATATACAACCTCCGTATAACATGGTTTTCCCTGTGAATAGAAATCCCAGTAAAAATTCACATAAGGGTTATCACTTCGCTCTCCGCCGACACGGTAGGGTTCTAACATCGGGTGTTCCTTATATTCTTCTTTTCCAAGAATAATTTCTCCGAACATTTCTCCGGTATAGACTCCATTTTCAGACAGGGACTCCAGTTCCTCTTTGGTTACATGAAATCCAAGTACCTCTGTTAATTCTATCTTCCGATCAGATAGCATAAGTTCTTGTTGGTAAATCTGATCCCCCAGCTGTCTAAAGAACTCTTGATCCTCCGAAATTCCATATCCAAGAACATGCAAATTTACCCCTTGATAGGTACAGTCGATTTCAATGGCAGAAATATACTGTATTCCTAGCTCTTCTGCTCTTTCTCTTCCTTCTTTTACCGCACATACAAGGTTGTGATCTGCGATTGCCATAATCCGAATCCCTTTTTCGCTGCACATTTCCACCAGTTTTGAAGGCGAAAATTCTCCATCATCGCTATATTTACTGTGCATATGAAGATCTATATAATTTTTCATTTCTCACACTCTCCTTACTTCTCTTAATTTTAAATGATTTCTCCCTGCATCAACCGCAGCCTCCATAAGTCCGTTGAAAATATAATTCTCCATCTCCGGAACTATTTGCAATCCGGGCAAATGTTCCGATATAAGTGTATCACTTAACGACTCTATTAACATTTCCCTGTCAAAATCATAGCAAGAACAGATCACAATCTCCGCCGGATTTAGAACACAGATCAATGCCGTCAGCTGCTGTACAATCAGATTTTGCGCCGTATCAAAATCTTCCGGCTCCATAAAAGCACACCCACTTAGATATCCTATTTCACCGGCAAACAGAGTATTCCCCCGATACAGCTGATGATTCAGTACAATACCGCACCCACTGTATCCAATCTTCGGCTGATAAAGAAATGCCAGACTATCCTCTCTCGTGTGATAGCCGATTGCTGCCAGATTGACGTCATTCTCAGCGATAACCGTAACCCCGTATTTCTTTCCGATCAGCGTATTTAAATTCTTACCCTCCAACTCCCAGATATCACAGGAAAGTACATCATACTGCCGATTGATCACCCCCGGAAGACTCAATGCTGCCACTGTAATTTTGGAATCCTTTTGAAAAATTTCATCTAACAGATTATATAACTCTTCGATACAGGATCCCTCTGCTTTCTGGCTCAACGAAATTTTTCGGTCTCCTGCAAAATCTCTGACCTGAATTTCAATTTGATGAGGCTCCCCCTGTTTTAAATAAATCAGACAATTATGCTGATAATCCGGGTTCAGCCGATATCCCTTGCTTGGTCTCCCTCCGGTCGAATCATAATCTGAATCCTGATACAAAAACCCTTCTTCTACCAACTCTTTCAACAAAGTGGTACACGTTGTCTTTGAAATACCGGTACTCTCCGACAGACTACTTTTATTTGCCTTTTTTTCTCTGTAAAAATAGTCTTTTATTTTCTGTAAATTCATCTCTTTTAAACGATCTGCTCTAAATGCCATATTTCTCCTTTCGGCGACTATCGTCAAAAGTATCATATCATATATTTTCAGATGGTTCAAGCATATATGTTACGGACAAAGCGGACAAGTCCGCATCCTGCGCGGAGCGTTTATTAATTCATAGAATGAAATTTCCTATGAATTAATAAAAGGACCCTGCATTTTTGCAAGATCCAAATGAAAAGAGAGGATTAAAATATATGAAAAACTATGTCTTTAGTATATCAAAATCCTCTCTTCATTCAATATTCTGTTTCTAAACTTTTCTAAAAGAACTCTAAACAAAACTTAAGTAAATCTTATTATTTTTTATATTTAATCTGATAAGATCCTGTGGTACTCTTGCTAAGTTTATAAACCTTAATATAATAAGTTCCCGCCTTGGCTTTTCCGTAAAAACGAATTCCGTTTTTAATCTTTTTAGATTTCAGTCTCGTTCTTCCTGAAACCTGTGCCCAGATAGATCCTTCATTTCCCAAACTTGTAACGTCAATATATGTGGAACGTTTTTTAGAAACCTTAATCTTGTACCAGTGTGCTTTTTTTGTACTGTCTGTCGGTGCAAAGGTCTGTTTTTTATATTTCTTACGTTTGATGGTCTTTGCTTTTTTCTTCTTAGTTCCGTAAGAACTATTGGCTGTAGATGCCCTAAAGCGAAGTGCCAATACATTACTATCCGGACTCTTCAATACTAATCGATAGGTTCCCGCACTTAATCCTACATAGCCCCATGAATTAGAGGAGGAATACTTTCTTGATTGTACTGTTTTCCAGCTTCTTCCACTTCTTCTCTGAACCGTATATTCCATACCACGTGGTCCGCCATAGTAAACATATCTTTGAAGTGCCAGTTTTGCAACCCCACGTTTTGACATCTTAAAATACTGATAAGAAGTTCCTCTGTTTCCACCAACTAAAATTCCATTGCTGTTAAGATAACGTCCATTAGCATTCGGAACTACTGCTGAAGAAAAACCTGCCTTAATATAAGTATTTTTTGATATTGTATAAGAGGTCGCAATATAATAAGTTCCCGCCGGAACATTCGTTGCCCAGAGCTGTCGTTTATTTCCTGTTCCGGTTCTTGACATCGTAACTCCGGATATTTCTGCCCCATTGGTATGTATCAGTTTCAATGTTTGCTCATACTGAGATCCATACGGACTTGTTGTATAACAGTAATACTTTACAATGACCGTTCCCGTTCTGCTGACTCGCACAACTCCAACCGGAATCAATCCCGCAGTACCAACCGTTCCTTCAATCCCAGTCTGTGCATTTCCATTTGCCATAAAACTGTTATACCGGGAAATTGTATCTGCTACTGTCGTAGTCACCGTCTGTACATTTCTGGCGTCCTTCACCTTACTCTGCTTCTTTTCCACTTTCTTCAATGGTGCTGCCGTACTTTGCACCGTAGTCTGCACACGATCTTTACTAGCCTGTACTTTCGCGCTCTGATCCTGAGATGCTCCTACCATCACGCCGCCCAGTGCCATGGACAGAGACAGTGCCGCACATAAAGTGCCCTTTAAAAATTTTTTTACCATACTTTTTCTCCTTCTTATATAAATGATAAATCAATAGTATCCCTTTACCGATTATCAATTTTCTCCGGATACATATCATGGTTAGAAAGCCTGTGCCAGGCAACTTCCTCCCATTTTGTTCCCGGTTTTCCGTAATTACAATACGGATCAATGGAAATACCGCCCCTCGGTGTAAACTTTCCCCATACCTCAATATATTTTGGTTCCATCAATGCTATGAGATCTTTCATAATAATATTCACACAATCCTCGTGAAAATCTCCATGATTACGAAAACTATATAAATATAATTTCAGAGACTTACTCTCCACCATCTTCTTTGCAGGTACATAAGAAATATAGATTGTCGCAAAATCCGGCTGTCCAGTCATCGGACAAAGACTGGTAAATTCCGGTGCATTAAATTTTACAAAATAATCATTCTCCATATGCTTATTCTCAAAAGACTCCAAACCCTCCGGCGCGTAGTCGTCCGGATATTTAGTTCCCTGATTACCAAGCAAAGTAATTCCCTCTAACTCTTTTTCATTTCTGCCACTCATATTACTCCTCCAGTTCTTCTTTTATTATACTTTTTTTCCTTCCGAAATGCAATGAACAAAGGGCTAAAACGGCTTTTCTTCATCCACTATATTGATCCCATTTTCTCCGTAAAACCTTTTCTCATACTCAGGGATCGACATAGGTTTTGCATACCAATATCCCTGAATCTCATCACATTTTGCCTTTCTCAGAAATTCCACCTGTTCGATGGTCTCCACACCCTCGCAGACAATACCATATCCAAGTTGCCGTATCATTTTTATGATCTGCTCCAAAAACCGAGTTCCCTTTTTACTCGTCGTACAGCTGTTCATAAATCCCCGGTCAATTTTAATAATATCGATCGGAAGATCTACAATGGTATTTAAAACAGAATATCCGCTTCCAAAATCATCCAATACAATTTTGATTCCTCTCTCTTTCAGCTCCGAAAACATTTGTTTTATATTTTCATAATCCTGAACCAATGAAGTTTCCGTCAGTTCTATTTCCACCAGAGACGAATCAATCTCATATTGTTTTAAAACCGAAAGATATTTTTGCACCGTCTTTGAATCCTTTCCATGAAGTCCTGATGCATTAATTGAAATCGGAACCTGCTTTCTTCCCATTTTTTTATTTTTCGCGAGGAAATTTACTACCTGTTCAAAAACATATAAATCCAGATCTAAAATCTGTCCATACTCCTCATAAACAGGAATAAACGCATCCGGATAGAGAATTTCTCCGTCTTCCCGTTCCCATCGCACCAGCGCTTCTGCTCCGGATACCTTTGAATCCTTCAGAGAATATTTCGGCTGAAGATATACTTTAAATTGATGATTCTTTATTGCACTCTGCATATCATTGATAATCTTACTTTCCAGATGATGCTTTTTTTTCATCTCGTCATTATATAATTTGATAGTTGATTTTTCAGTACTCTTTATCTGGCATCTGGCATAATTTGACGCATCAATCGCAAAGCCTGCGCTGACACATTGCGGAGTAATGTAATAAATTCCGGCACGAATCCGGAGAGATGCCTGCGGAAATTTTTCTTTCTGTTCAGTGGCAAATCCCATAATTTCTTCTTTAATTCCGATATTTCCTTTTTCAATTTCCTCAGCGGAATACGCCGTTGGCTTAAATAGTAAAAACTGGTCTGCCACAATCCTTGTAAAGTAAATATCCGACTGCCCCTCCACACTTCGTATGATATGATTACAGAACTCCTTCAGTACCCGATCGCCCACCTCATAGCCATATCGATAATTAAAATATTTAAAATTCTGAAAGTCCATATATAACATAATAAATGCAGATTCTTTATTTCCTACAATAATCCGCTCAACTTCCTCATGGAAACGATTAAAAGCAATCAATCCGGTCAGTGGATCATGTTCCAGCTGAGGAGCAATACCCTGATATACATGATTCATCATCTGATTCTTCGCCAGATGTGCGGAAATAATCTTTGTCACTTCCGAAAGCTGTCTTAACTTTTCTTTTGACCACTGTCGTTTTTTATCACATACAACATAAGAAATAGCTCCTGTATACTGTCCTTCACAATACATTGCCGCATACACAACTGTCTTTGCTTCTCCCTGCATCAGAAGCCTTCTTGCCTGCTCTGAATACATCCCCATATTGTCATGCTGAAGCACACATGTTCCATACTCATCATAGCTGTGAAATAACGTAAGAAAATCTTCTTTCATAAAAGTGTCATTTGTCTTTAAAACTTCGGGAGCTCTTGGAGATCTCCACTGATAGTTTTTCCCAACCATTTTGTCTTTTACATTGGTCTGTACAACCGTAATCCGATCTAAATAAAATCTGGCACCGATCACCTTCATTAAAAGTTCCAGGGCAACCTCAAAGCTATGCGTTTTTTCAAAAATCTCAAATGCCGTAGATACAACATCATTTCGCAAATATCTGGCATCAATTCCCATATCCTCTGCCTTTTTGTTTTCTGCTGCAATTTCAAATCTCTGAAGATTATCACAAAATACGTAGCAGTTTCTTCCCTTTTCTTTTGCCTGATAAAGAGCCCAGTCCGCATTCTCAAACAGTTGATTATAGGTGTAACCCGATATATTCTGTGGAAGATAGCACACACCTATACTGCATGTCATGACATAATCGCTCTCCGGGAACTGAATCTTACTGATTCCATCTCTCAGTTCCACAATCTTACGCACCAGTTCAATATTTGAAACATTTTTGAAGAAAATCACAAATTCATCTCCCCCAACACGAAGGATAATTTCTTTTTCTTCCGAAAATTGCTTTTTCATAAGATTTGCTAATGCTTTTAATACTTTATCTCCGAACAGATGCCCATAGGTATCATTCACCGCCTTAAAATAGTCAATATCTAAAACCACCAGGCCACAGGAATCATAAGGATCTTTATGACTTAAGTATTCATCAATCAAATGCCTTCCCGAAATATTGTGATACAGGGACGTCAGTGCATCTCTTTTTATTTTGTCTTTTAAAACATCCTCTTTTTCCTTTTCCTGCGTCACATCTTTTACACTTCCAACAAAAGACTGTCTCCCGGTATCGGAATCTTCCATCCAGATCCCTTCTATGACTTTCCTTCGAATTGATCCATCATCCTGAACCTCCCGAATCTCAATAGGATCTTTTCGGATTCCATTATATAATTCCTCTGCTTTCTTACGATCCTCCGGATAAATCCGACTCTTGGTTGGCACATACATGTTGACATAATCCTGTATCCGGTCCATAATCTGCAGATCATGATCATACACTACAAGTTCGTCTTTCTCACTATCATACTCAAAGATTGAGATCCCACTATTTTTCAGGATTGCGGCCAGCTTTGCTAATTTTTGATTTTCCCCCTGCAGTTTCAACATGATTCTCTCCTTCATGATCTTTTGTGGTATCTTCTAATGTTCTTATGAGATAAATATACAATGAAACCATCTAAAAGACAAGGAATTTCCCTTTTTGTTCCCTGTGTGCGTTGACTTTTTATTCATATCATTTATAATAAAAACCAGAGACAAAATTTTCATTCTGAAGCCAAGGTATTTCCTGAAGCCAAGATTGATCTTATGATGGAACTAGGACCCGCTTTCGCGAGTCTTATATCTATATCAGATTTCATGGCATATTCAGGATACTGGATATGCCTTTTCTTATCTCAGAATGCATCCATATATAAAAGGAGGATATCATGGAGACAGAAACACGAATTGCTCTGATTGGAATTCTAATCGAACAGGAGGAATCGGTACAGCCGGTAAATCAGATTCTTCATGACTACAGAGAATATATTGTAGGGCGCATGGGAATCCCTTATCGCGAAAAGAATACCAATATTATTTCTGTCGTTCTGGACGCCCCTGCCAATATCATCAGCACACTGTCCGGAAAACTCGGAATGATTCAGGGCATTACTGTAAAATCTATGTTTACAAAGAAAAATTAAAGGAGAACCACCATGTACAAACCAGAATCAGGCATTGCAGAAGAATTTATTGACGATCAGGAAATCAAAGAAACCATCGCCTATGCAGATGCCAATAAAAACAACAAAGAGCTTATTTTATCTATTATTGAAAAAGCAAAAAATTTTAAAGGGCTCTCTCACAGAGAAGCTTCTGTCCTTCTTGCCTGTGATGACAAAGAGTTAATCCAAAAGATTTTTGATCTGGCTATCAAAATCAAAGAGGAATTTTACGGAAACCGTATTGTTATGTTTGCGCCGCTTTATCTTGCCAATTATTGTGTCAATGGCTGTACCTATTGTCCATACCATTATAAAAACAAACATATCCGCAGAAAAAAACTAACACAGGAGGAAATCAAAAAAGAAGTTATTGCCCTTCAGGATATGGGGCACAAAAGACTTGCTTTGGAAACCGGCGAAGACCCTGTCAATATTCCAATCGAATACGTACTGGAAAGCATCAAGACTATTTACAGTATCAAACATAAAAACGGGGCTATCCGACGTGTAAATGTAAATATTGCGGCTACTACCGTAGAAAATTACAAAAAATTAAAAGATGTGGGAATCGGAACTTATATTCTGTTCCAGGAAACTTATCATAAAGATAATTATGAGATTCTTCACCCAACCGGTCCGAAACATGATTATGCATACCATACAGAAGCCATGGACCGTGCCATGACCGCCGGAATTGATGATGTAGGAATCGGTGTATTATTTGGACTTGATATGTACCGCTATGATTTTGCCGGCCTTTTAATGCATGCAGAACATCTGGAAGCAAAATTCGGTGTGGGACCTCATACGATCAGCGTTCCAAGAATTCGCCCCGCCGATGATATTGATCCGGAAGATTTTGAAAATTCCATTAATGATGATGTCTTTGAAAAGATTGTGGCAATTTTACGTATTGCGGTTCCTTATACCGGAATCATCGTTTCCACTCGTGAGACACAGGAATCCAGGGAACGTGTCTTAAAGGTCGGAGTCTCACAGATCAGCGGAGCATCTTCTACCAGTGTCGGTGGCTATGCCGAAAAAGAAAAACCTGAGGATAATTCCGCTCAGTTTGAGAAAAATGATGAACGTACGCTGGATGAAATTATCGGATGGCTGATGGATCTTGGTCATATTCCGAGTTTTTGTACTGCCTGCTACCGCGAGGGCCGTACCGGAGACCGTTTTATGACTCTTGTAAAATCTGGACAGATTGCCAACTGTTGTGCTCCAAATGCACTTATGACACTGAAAGAATACTTGGAAGATTATGCTTCAGAAGAAGTAAAAGAAAAGGGAGAAGCCCTGATTCAAGAGGCTCTCAAAAAGATTCCAAATCCTGTGGTACAGCAAAAAGCAACCGAATATATTGAAAATATTCACGAAGGAAAACGTGATTTCAGGTTTTAGGAGATTCTTATGTTCGAACATTTAAACCACCGTATTCCGAAACGAATTGAGCAGGAACAGGAACGGGTATCTGCCGTCTTAATTCCTCTGATCCAGAAGGAAGACGGATATCATATTCTATTTGAAGTCCGTTCCGAAAAATTAAACCACCAGCCGGGAGAAATCTGTTTTCCCGGCGGACGGATGGAACCCGGAGAAACATCAGCAGAAACTGCAGTCCGGGAGACAAAAGAAGAACTTCTCATCGAAGAGAATAACTTAAAATTTTATGGCCCCTTAGATTACTTTCTATCTCCCGCCGGATTTCGTGTGGAACCTTTCTTAGGTGAATTAATTGATTATCAGGGACAATTCAGCAGGGACGAAGTACAGTCGGTCTTTACAGTTCCTCTGAAATTCTTTCAGGAAACAAAACCGGACCTTTATTATAATCGAATTGATTTTCGTCCCGGCGAAGTCTTCCCATTCGAAGATATTCCCGGCGGAAAAAATTATCCATGGGCAGAGGGTTCCTATGAAGTCGCTTTTTACCGCTATGATGATTACATCATCTGGGGAATGACTGCTAAGATTCTATCTTACAACCTGAAATATCTTCAAATATAGTTTTAAAATTTTATCACAACACAAAACAGCCGAAACAACCGGTTTTTCCCGGTTATTTCGGCTGTTTTTTACTGCTGAAATGCGTTTAATACATTTGGAACCATCTGTTTCTTTCTGGACATTACTCCAGGAAGTACTGCGATTTTTCCATCGGATTCTACCTCAAAGGCACGTTCAATAATATCTTTGCTTCCCCCTCCGCACATCAGAAGATGTGTTGTCTCTTCTAGAATATTCGTCAGCATGAAAAATACCATTTCAAGTCCCTGTTCTTCCCTTACAGAATCCATATAGGCAAGAATCGGCTCTTTGATTGCATCTAATTCACCCTGATCCATGGAAGTAATCTGTCCAACACCGAAATCAATGGTGTCTGCATTGAACTTCTTATAATCCTGATAGAAGATCTCATTTGGTGTCTTTCCACTCAAATCGCTTCCGGCACGGAACATCGCTTTTGCATGCTCTTCTACATCAATTCCGGCAATTGCTGCAAGTTCTCTAGCAGTCTGTTCATCAATCGGAGTACATGTCGGCGAGCGGAACATCAAAGTATCTGACAGGATTGCAGAACACATAAGCCCTGCCATCTCTTTTGTAATCTCGATTCCCTGTTCACGATACATCTGTGCAACAATCGTTCCTGTACATCCAACCGGCTGATTTCTGAAATAAACCGGTGATACCGTCTCAAGACTTCCGATTCTGTGATGGTCAATAATCTCCAGAATCTCACATTCTTCCAGTCCTTCCACCGCCTGAGATAATTCGTTGTGATCCACAAGAATCATCTGCTTTTTGTCAAATTCCAATAAACGACGTCTGGATACAAATCCTAAAAATTCATTTTCACAAGTTAATACAGGGAAATAACGGAAACGTTTCTTTGTCATTTCTTCTTTTACGTCATCAATGTAATCGTTCATATTGAAAGATACGATTGTATCTGTTGCCATCACATGGGATACAGGAATAGACTGACAAATGAGCCGGCTTGCTGTAAACGTATCATATGGTGTTGTAATAATTCGACAGTTCTTCTCTTTTGCCAGTTGTAAAACTTCTTCATTAACTGCAGTATCCATACACACTACCATGCACTGCACTCCGGTCTTGATTGCACCAAGCTGGGCTTTTCTTCGATTTGCCACAATTACGATATCTTTTTCTGTGACAAACTCTTCCATTGTATCAACACTTGCCGCAGATACTGTAAGCTTTCCTTCAGAAATAATTCCTTCTTCCTCTCCGGTCTGCAAGGTTCCGTCCAGTGTCTGAATAAGATTCTTATATGGTGTCTTTGCCTTGGCAAGAATCTCATTATCGTAAACATCCATTGTAGCGTTCATGATATCACTGATTGATACCAGACCAATCATCTTTTTCCCTTCCAGAACCGGCAAAGATACGATCTTCTGCTTCTGCATCATATCGCGGGCAGCCTTCAGAGAATCATCTTTCGAAACTCCGGCAATGGCATTCAGATTCAAATCTGTCAGTCTCGGTCTTACATCGCTGACATAGGCTGGTTCTTCCACACCAAAGGTATCCAGTACATATCTTGTCTCGCCATTTACATTTCCGGCACGATATGCATGATACCCTCCTCCTTCAACTTCGTTTTTCAAGTTTGCGTAAGCCAGAGCAGAGCAAATAGAGTCTGTATCCGGATTACGATGTCCAATTACGTATACTTTTTTCATGGTTCCTCCTTCTTTCTTGGCAGCCGTACAGTGAATGTCGTATACTCATTCTGGCTGTCAGCTTGAATTGTTCCACCGTGAAGCTCAATGATCTGCCTGGCAATGGCAAGTCCAAGTCCGGCCCCGCCTGTTTCAGAAGATCTTGCTTCATCTAATCTGTAAAATTTTTCAAATAAATTATTTAGCTGATGCTCCGGGATTGTCTTTCCCTGATTGCGCACAGAAATCTTTGCATTGCTGTCCTCGACCACACCGTAAACCTCAATCAGCGAGTCCTTATAACAATAAGAAACTGCATTTCGCAAAAGATTCTCAAACACACGGGCAAGCCTGTCCGGGTCACCGCAAATTAAAATTTTATCATCTACCTCGATGTTCCACCGAAGTCCTTTGCTCTTAAATACCGGAGCAAAGGAATCCATTACTTGTTCCAGCAAAACATAAAGATAAAATTCCTTTTTATCTAATGTAATATTTTGAAGATTATATCGGGTAATTTCAAAAAATTCATTGATTAACTTCCCAAGGCGTTTCGATTTTTCCAGCGAAATGCCTGTATATTTTGCCCTCTGCTCTTCCGGAAGTTCCGGATTTTCATCCAAAAGGCTCAAATAAGCAATAATAGAGGTCAGCGGCGTCTTTAAGTCATGTGCCAGATATACAATTAAATCATTCTTTCGCTGCTCACTTTCCTCCGCAATTCTGCGCTGTTCTTTTAGAGTTCCTTTAATTTCATTGAGTTTATTCTCCATAGGATTCAATTCCTGCGGCAGGGTAATTTTATCCTTCGACTCGTTTAAAATCATCTGGATTCCTGATTCCACCTGTCTTAAATAGGTTGTAAACTTTGACATTCCAAGATAGAAACTAAGCAAAAACAGCCCAAAAAAACCTACACCGACAATCAATGACTTATTCTGCCAGAAAATCAGTCGATACAGACGAATTGCCTCGACTTCATCCATTCCGATTCTCTGGAAAATATAAACTATTGTTTTGGCAAATGGGTCCTGAAGAACTCCATCCACAAAGATATCCAAAATAAAATATCCAATCAGCCCCACAATAATACTGATCCCCAGTGTCTGTATCATAATTCTTATCTTAAGACTTCGGTATTTACTCCTCAACTTTGTATCCAACTCCCCACACTGTCTTAATCAATTCTTTATGTCCCATCACTTCCCCCAGCTTCTCTCTTAGGTGCCGGATATGAACCATAACTGTATTATTATTGTTCTTAAAATACTTTTCTTTCCAAACCTGCTCAAAAAGATTTTCTGAGCTTATGACTTTCCCTCTGTTTTTTGTTAAAATCCAGAGAATGGAAAATTCCAGAGGTGTCAGCGTAACTTCTTCCTCTCCACACATACACTGATGTGTTGCACGGTTAAGAATCAACCCGGCAATCTCCTGTGTATCTTCCTGATTATTCCCCGCTCCGTCATTATACCGTATAAAACGGCGAAGCTGAGCTTTTACCCTCGCCATAAGTTCCAGCGGTTCAAACGGTTTCTCAATATAGTCATCTGCCCCCAGCGTCAATCCATTAATCTTATCCATAGAAGATACTTTCGCTGTCAGCATAATGACCGGAAATGTGTGCTCAAGACGAATCTGCTTCAAAATCTCAAATCCATCGATGTCCGGAAGCATCACATCTAAAATGGCCAGATCAATACTCTCGTGTTCTACACATGCCAGAGCATCAGTTCCATTATAAAATTTAAATACGTTATAATTTTCATTTTTTAAATATAACTCAATAAAATCCGCAATTTCTTTTTCATCATCGACTACTAAAACTGTTGATTGCTTCATCTTCTCCTCCTTAACGCTTTCCTCCATCAATTACCTGAAACCTGTTTCCCTGTTTCTGATGTAATTCTTCCCTTGTATATCCTTTCTGTCCAAACACAGGAACTGTATCAAAAACCTTACGAATCAATCGATTCAGCTCTTTTTGTTGTTCCTGAGATTCCTCTTCAAGAAGCTTCGTATACTGCAAAATAATATCCAGATAAGGCATTCCATTCTGAATCATCAACACAATAGACTTTATTATCATCATTGCTTTATATCGGTCATCCTCAATCTCTTCCTGAACAAAAGTAAATAGCTCCGGAATTCCTTCCCAGCCAATTACTCCATTGCCCATGGCAAGCTCTATATACTGATCCTGCGTACATTCTTTCAATGACAGCTCTCTGTGCCGGTTCCACTGATCGAAAACCCTGTTCCGATCCATAACTTCCCGGCTGGACATAAACAAACGCATATCCTGTTGATTGCGCAGCAATAATCCCGCTCTCCAAAAAATCATACGCAGCATCAGAAATTCTTCCAACTCCTGATAAGCAACTTCGTCTTTTGTAATATTTTTAAAAATTCCATAACAGGCATATACATCAAGAATTCCGTAAAGAAACAACATCCCGAAAATAATTCTCTCCCAGATGGTGTACTTTTCCATAACCGGCTTTAACTTCCGGCTTTTTAAAACAAAGAAAAACAGATCTTTTGCTTCCATATTTACCATCAGGGAGTCCTCCTCCACTGATAAAAACCCAAGATAATGAAGCTGCTGCAATTCTCCCGAATGTAATTCCGCAGCAAAGCTCTCACCTTCCATGGTCCACAGCCGGACTAATAACCCAATCGCATCCTTCTGCACCATCTTTCCGATTAATTCCGGTTCATCTACAAGTTTTTCTGCAATTCTTACCGCCATCTGCACGGGCTCATCTTTGTCCTCAAAGTCCAAAAACAGGCGCTCACATATCACCATAAGATTCCTGGTCTGATTCGTTGCCAATTCATCTATGTAATTCCGCTTTGAAACCAGTATCTTTGCCACTGCTGTCACCTCTTTTCTGCAGGACTTTATAAGTTTCTATTCTAATTATATCACATAAATCACTCAAACAGTCGTCTGATTTTATGAATTTGTTCTTTTGCCGTGCGGTATCCCATATCATAGGTGGTCTTTAATACATCAATATCTTTTTCTAAGCTGTCAACGGCATATTCCGGTCTCAAAATCACGGCTTTGCCCTCACGTTCCAAACGTTCGCAAAATTTAACCGTATAATTATAATTTCTGTGACGCATCATAAGTCTCTCAGAAAGTCTCGGATACTTCCTGCGAAATGCAATCGCAGCCGCCCGATTACTTTTACTCAATTTTTTCCGATAACCTTTTGGCTGAGTCAGGACAATCAAATGCTTCTGCACACCGTCACGAATTGCTTTCCTGACAGGAATCGGATCTGACACACCTCCGTCAAAATATGGAATTCCATTCATAAAAATCGGTGGAAAAATCAGTGGCAGCGCACAAGTCGCGCGAAGCATTGTACACTTCTTATCCACCTTATGGCCATCTTTATATTCAATTTGTCCTGTCCTTGCGTTCGTAACCCCCACCAAAACTTTTCCTTTGAAATTATAAAAAGTGTTCCAATCGAACGGATATAATTTATTCGGCATAACATTATAGACAAAGTCCAGTCCAAACAGACTCTTCTCTTTCAGAAAATTTCTTTTTCCTACATATCTCGGATCATTTCGATGGTTCATTAACATTTGAAGATTTCTTCCTTTCTGTTTGGATACATAAGAAAATCCATCGCAGATCCCGGCTGATACGCCGATTACATAAGGAAACATAATATCTTCATCTAATAAGGCATCTAAAACACCGGCACTGAAAATCGGTCGGAAGGTTCCTCCTTCTAAAATTAAACTTGGCATTCTTTCTCTCCTTCAGTTTTCCCTTAGGTTCACATTATAGCACGTTTTTAGGATTTAAAATACTATTTATGTTTTATTTCATCTGTAATATATATTTTGGGAACCACGGCCTGAATTTTACCCGAAAAAACACGAAAACACCCTCTGGGTCTTTCAACATAAGACTTCAGAGGGTATCTCTAAATTTTTATTAATTATTATTCCACATTCACATGATTCCCTGCCGCCATTTCATCAGATACATGATCTCTGCGGCTTAACATCAGACATAACTCATCTAACACAATATGTACAGATTGATCAAACAAAGAACTTAACAGTTGAATGGACGCTGTCTTTTTATCCCCTTTCACTCTTCCCGGAACTTTAATCACACAATCTGCCATTTGAGCCAATTCGGATTCTTCCTTACTGGTCACCGCAATAACTTTTAATCCCAATTTTTTTGCCGCCTTTGTATTGTTCACCGTGTTTTTCGTGGTACCTGATCCGGAAATTGCCAAATAAACCTGATTTTCTTTTAGTGCCGGCGTAATCGTCTCTCCCATAACATACGGTGTGTATCCGATGTGCATCAGACGCATGGCAAGTCCCCGTGCCTGGAACCCGCTTCTTCCTTCTCCATCCACGAAGACGGGTGTATCCTTTTTCAGCAAATCCATGGCTTTTTCCAACTGCTGCTCATCAAACTTATCCATAACGTCTTTCACTTCATTCATAATTTCATCAATTAATCTCATGCTAATTCCTCCTTAAATTCCTTTAATGCCTGTTCCATATCTTCAGCCTTTATAATTGCAGAACCTACAATTACCCATTCAATTTCTTCCCTGGAAAGTTCTTTGCAGGTTTCTAATGTAATTCCTCCTGCCGCTGAAATTCGTTTTACATTTGGGAATGCTTTTTTAAATTTTTTAATGTCCTTCAGCGGATTTGTCTCACCGCTTTTGTCAACCGACGTATGCAGACAGTATACTGCATTTTCGAAATCTGCTATTTCTGCTATTTTTTCTTGAGAGCACTCCAGTAAATCAATCAGCATGGTTTTTCCGTAAGCTTCACTGACTTCATAGCATTTTTCCAAAGTTTCTCTGGAAGAACTTCCCATCACTGTTAAAATATCAAATCCCTGCTCATATCCCTGCCGAAATTCATATGCCCCTTCATCACATGTCTTTAAATCTGCTAATAATAATGTATCCTGTTTCAATTCATTGAGCTTTTTTAAAGAAAACAATCCATAATCCTTAACCAGAGATGTTCCGATTTCAATGATATCTGTCTTGCCCGCAAATTTTTTTACCATTTCTTCTGCTTCTGAAAGGGATACTCGATCAATCGCTGTTTGTAATTTCATAATCTCTCCTATTTTTTCTTTTGATATGTCTTTAAAAATTCATTTAGTTTGCTAACAGTCGGCAGTCCTTCATTATCACTTAAATTCATCACCTGCATTGCTCCGATTGCATTTCCCCGTTCTAAGATTTTCTGATTATCCAGACCTTCTAAAGCCGCTGAAATAACTCCGGCAGCAAATCCATCACCTGCTCCCACTGTGTCTACAACCGGAACTTTAAAGCATACTTCCTCACTTTCCTGATAAGTTCCGTCCTCTAAGCGTTCTTTAGAATAAGAACCGGATGTTCCCAGTTTTATAATTACTTTTTTTACTCCCTGATTTAAGTAATAATCCGCAATTTCTTCTTTTGTCTGAAGTCCTGTAAACAGTTTTCCCTCCCGGAATCCCGGCATGACTACATCGCACATACATGCAATCTTATTTGTCTCCTGTATCATTTGTTCTTCGCTGTCCCACAATACCGGACGTGGATTCGGATCAAACGTTACCAGCAAACCTTTTTCATGTGCCATACGAATAAATTCTTTTGTCATTTCTCGTGTCTGCTCATTCAGTGCCGGGAAAATTCCTGTCACATGGAGAATCTTGCTTCCGTGAAAATCTGCATCTCGCAACAAATCTTTTGTTGCTTTCGAAGCCGCAGAACCTTTTCTGAAATAGATCACTTCCGGATCTCCTTCATCCACCTGATTTTTAATCTGAAACCCCGTTGGTGCTTCAGAAGTCATTGTCACATAACTGTCATCAATTTGTTCTTTTTTTAAGAAATCTTTGATATACTCCCCAAACGGGTCATTTCCAACCTGAGTCATATAGGCAACGCTATGTCCCAGTCTTGCCAGTCCCATTGCCACATTCAGTTCTGCTCCTGCAATCATCTTAGTAAAATGATTTACCTGACTTAACGGCTCTTTCGTATCTGCCAAAAACATAACCATAGGTTCACCGATTGTTAATACTTCACACATTATTTTTCTCCTTTACGCTGTTTCTCTCACGACTTCTATTTGTTTTGCAATATTCTTAGCTAATATCGGGTATTCTAAAAATATTTTTACATCGGAATTCAATTCACGAATCATAGATTCCCATGGAATTTTCCCTTCCTCTACCATCACAGTTCTCGGTATATCATCTTTAAAATCAATATTTTTCAAATGGAAAACAGAAATTTTCTCTTTTAACTGGTCAAATGCCTGAGTGGGATCTTCTTTCTGCCAATACCAGTTTCCAAGATCCATCGTATAGCCTATCGGCAATTCAAGCTGTTCAATTATCTGCAAAGTTTCTTTAGTGCACTGCAAAGTTCCGTTTTCTTCTGTCTGATCATTTTCAATGGTAACTGTCATATAATATTTTTTTAGAATTTCCGCCAGACATTTTCCACAGGAATCCGTTGCCTTATACAGAGTTCCAATATTGAATTTTACATTCTTTGCGTTCATTTTTTCTGCTTCTTTCAGATATATCTCCAACTGTTGATTTGGCATATTATCTTCTACAATTTTCTCCGGAACCGAATAGCATAAATCCATCTGCAAGTTCTCTGCCTCGTTTCTAATTGCTATAAGTTCTTCTTCATCTAAAATGTACTCTCTGCGGACTTCCGCCAGCGAAATACCCTGCTCCTTTATTTCTCTCAGCAGACTGCTCTGCATGATTCCTTTATCTAATTTTTCTTTATATACTAAAAGATTGATTCCTAATTCCTGTCTCATGTTATGCCTCCGTTTTTTCCATTGGTTTTCTTGTAAATCCTATAATCAATGCCGAAACTATCATTCCGATTGCAATGGCAGCCAAATACCATAATTTCTGTGTAAATGCCCCTTCTACAACCGGTGTTACAAAAATTCCTCCATGAGGCGCCGGAAGGGAAATCTGAAACAGCATTGCCAGGCCTCCCGCAACAGCAGAACCGATAATTCCTGCCGGGATCATGCGGATTGGGTCTGTTAAAGCTATCGGCATACAGCTTTCTGTAATAAAGCTTGCTCCTAATAAGTAATATGTTTTTCCCTGAATCTGCTGATCTTTTGTAAATTTCTTTTTAAACAGTGATGTTGCAAGTGCGACCCCTAAAGGAGGCACAACTCCTCCTACCATGGCTGCCGCCATTGGATAATAATTTCCATTGCTGATTGCTGCTACCGCAAATGTATAAGCTACTTTATTAATCGGACCTCCAAGGTCGACTGCCATCATCCCGCCGATCACCATACCTGTCAATACTAAGTTCTGTGTTCCAAGACCATCAATAAATCCCGTTAATCCCTCATTCAGCCATGACATCGGAATTGAAATGGCACAAAGCATCACGATCCCAATCACAAAGGTGCTAATCACCGGTATAATTAAAAGCTTTTTAATACTTTGAAAATCTTCCGGAAAATTGCTTAACAATTTGTTCAGTAATTTCACAAGATATCCTGCCAGGAAACCTGCGGCAATTCCTCCGACAAATCCGCTCCCGGTACTTTTTGCAATCATTCCGCCAATCATTCCCGGCGCCAGTGCATCCTGTCCTGCAATGGTATGAGCGATAAATCCCGCAAAAATAGGAACCATTAAGAGCATTGCATTTTCATGCCCTATTTCATAGAGAATTTTTGCAAACTGATTTACCGAATCATCTCCGATCCTCATCCCAAACATAAACGATAATGCCATTAAGATTCCGCCGCCTGCTACAAACGGAATCATCGGCCGAAGCCCTCCCATCACATCATCATATAAAACGCTTCCAACACTTTTCTTTTTTGTTTCACCCATCATTTTTCCTCCATATTCTTTCATTGCTCCACACATCAGCAGTGGTTTATGAACTTTTTGTTTCGATTGTGTATCGTTTCCGTTTATCGTTTTAGTTTATCGGTTAACTAAGATGGTTTTATAATAATTCCATCTTGCATTTTTGTCAATATATCTTTTTCAACTTTGGCATATTCCACAATTTTTTACTTACTTTTTATACATTTTTACCAGCAACTCCTGACTTTGACTCCTCGCTATTACAAAGGACAAAGCGGATAAGTCCGCATCAAACTCCCTCTATCCCTCAATCTTTGGGGAACTTTCCTATGGTATAAAAAAAGAAACAGAAATCTCTGCTTCCCTTTTGTCTATTCTCTTATTTATTTTAAATGTGTGGAATTATATCTGCATATATCTGCTTTGATTTCCTGATACACAACATCCTTCTCCGCTTTCTCATCGATCCTCTCAAACAGCAGTGCAGCTGCTGTTTGTCCCATTTGAAACGGATGCTGTTCGATACATGTAATTCCGGGACCGCTGTACTTTGCCCATTTCTCATCGGCAAAACCACAAATTCCAACATCTTTTCCTATTTCCTGTTCCATATGATATAAATAAGAAATAATTTTTCGCAATACCTCATCATTGTTTGCAAAAAAGCATGTTCGCGGATGATTGTTAATAATATCTGCAAACATCGCCATCACATCCAACTTTTCTTCTTGCCCCAAAATAAGAATCTTACCCTTTCTTTCATTGCCTTCAGAAAGAAATTCTTCCACTGTCTTTCTTCGTGACTCTCTGGTGCTGATTCCCTCTGTAGGCTCACTGATAAATACAATATATTCCCAGCCCTGCTCTTCCAGTTCTTTGAGCATTTCCATACTTATATCTTCATTATTGGTGACAACACTGTCGCAAAAAACCGGATGATATGTACGGTCCAGTAAAATGATCGGTTTGTTTTCTTCTGACCGGCAGGTTTTCTGAATAAATTCCTGATTATTTCCCACAGAGTTAATGATCATTCCATCTGTCTGCTCATTAAAAAATGATTCAATATTTTTATTTTCCTGAATAATGCTATTATCCGCATCGGCAATTAAAAGCTGGCATCCGCGCTTTCTGCATTCTGACTGAACACCTTTAATCAGCAGCGACGAAAATGGGTTTCCGATATCTGCTATGGTCAGTCCGATACAGTTTGATTTATCGGATTTCAAATTTTGTGCAGCACGATTGGGTCTGTAATTCAAATCTTCAATCACTGTCTCTATCTTTTTTCTTGTTTCTTCCGACATAAATTCATAGTCTCCATGAAGATATCTGGAAACCGTTGTCTTAGATACTCCAACTGCTGCGGCTACATCTGCCATTGTAGTTTTCTTGCTTTTTTTTTCCTTTTTTTTCACCATATCTCACCTTATAACATGCTGCTATTTTCCTTTCACAATTATAGCACTGCCAAAGAATCTTGTAAAACAAAAATGAAGATCTTCCTGCACAGCCCATTAAATTTGACTTATTTAGTTGCGAATGTGTATTTTCGATGATACAATGTTGTGGTAACTAAAATGGGAGCTTAAAAGGTAATATCCTTAGCTGAGAGGAAGTGAAAACTTCGACCATGGACCTGATGCGGGTAATGCCGCCGTAGGGATTTGGATGCTTTGAATATAAAGAGTCTCCCAGAATATTTATATTTTGGAGGTTAATATTATGACTTACACAACACAAATGAATGCAGCACGACAGGGAATTATTACAAAAGAAATGGAAGCTGTTGCTTCCTACGAGGGAATTGATCCGCAGGAACTTATGAAAGAAGTTGCAGTGGGAACCGTCGTAATTCCTGCCAATAAAAATCACACTTGTCTAAAACCTTTCGGAATCGGGAACTCTTTAAAAACAAAGATTAATGTGAATCTGGGAACATCCAGAGACTGTCTTGATCTGGATGTTGAAATGAAAAAAGTAAAGAGCGCCGTTGATATGGGTGCAGAGGCTATTATGGATTTGTCCTCTTTCGGAGATACTCATACATTCCGTAAGAAACTTGTAGCAGAATGCCCTGCAATCCTTGGAACCGTACCGATCTACGATGCAATTGTCTACTACAATAAAGCACTGAAATCTATTACATCCCGAGAGTGGATTGATATTTTTCGAATGCATGCGGAAGACGGTGTTGACTTTATGACGATCCACTGTGGAATCAACCGCAATACAGCCGATCGTTTTAAAGCAATGAAACGCAAAATGAACATTGTATCCCGCGGTGGATCTCTGATTTTTGCATGGATGGAAGCTACCGGAAATGAAAATCCATTCTTTGAATACTACGATGAGATTCTGGACATCTGTAATGAATACGATGTGACCCTGAGTCTTGGGGATGCATGCCGTCCCGGCTGCCTTGCAGACGCCAGTGATATTTCACAGATTGAAGAGCTTATCACACTGGGCGAGCTAACACAAAGAGCATGGAAACGCGATGTACAGGTTATGATTGAAGGTCCCGGACATATGCCGATGGATCAGATTCAGGCTAATATGAAAATTCAGCAGACAATCTGTCACGGTGCTCCATTTTATGTTCTTGGGCCAATTGTTACAGATGTTGCTCCTGGATACGATCACATTACTTCTGCCATCGGAGGAGCTATTGCAGCCGCTTCCGGCGCAAGCTTCTTATGCTATGTAACCCCGGCAGAACATCTTCGTCTTCCAAATGTCGATGATGTAAAAGAGGGTATCATGGCATCTAAAATTGCTGCTCATGCAGCAGATATTGCCAAGGGAATCAAAGGTGCCATGGACTGGGATAACCAGATGGCTGCTGCCAGACAGAAACTTGACTGGGAACGGCAGTTTGAACTTGCCCTTGATCCGGAAAAAGCCAAACGATATCGTGCAGAGTCAACTCCTGAGAGAGAAGACACTTGTACAATGTGCGGAAAGATGTGTTCTGTCCGTAATATGAACGCCGTCCTTGCCGGAGAGGATGTAGACGTTATTTAAGAAAAATATATGAAAGAAGGTAATCATTTATGTCACATGAGAGAAGCGGGTTCTCGAGCCGCATTGGATTCGTCCTTGCGACTGCCGGCTCCGCCGTAGGACTTGGAAACATATGGAGATTCCCATATTTAGCAGCAAAATACGGAGGCGGAAGTTTCCTGCTAATTTATTTAATCCTTACCCTTACTTTTGGATTTACGCTAATGATCACAGAGGTTGCTCTTGGAAGGAAATCAGGAACCAGTGCCCTTGGAGCTTTCGGGCATTTCCGAAAAAAATACGCATTTATCGGAGTTTTAACTACGTTTATTCCGTTTATTATTTTCCCATATTACTGCGTAATCGGCGGATGGGTTACAAAATATACAGTTGTATCACTTCAGGGCAAAGTACACGCAGCTGCGTCCGATAGTTTCTTCCCAGAATTTATCGGAAAAACAGCAGAACCTCTGGTCTATTTGATCATTTTCCTTTTAATCACGACGATTGTCGTTGCCTTTGGCGTGAAAGGCGGGGTTGAGCGTGTCAGTACTTTTATGATGCCTGTGTTAATTGTGTTGCTGATTGGAGTATCCGTCTTTTGTATCACAAGACCAGGTGCAATGGAAGGGGTCATCTATTATTTGAAACCAAACTTAAAAGATCTTGGACCGACAACCTTTCTTGCAGCCTTAGGACAGTTGTTTTACTCCATGTCTCTCGCTATGGGAATTATGATTACCTTCGGTTCTTATATGCCGAAGAATTCGGATTTAGAGAAATCCGTAACTCAGGTAGAATGCTTTGATACCGGAGTTGCATTTCTTGCAGGATTGATGATTGTTCCGGCAGTATTTGTATTTTCCAACGGAGATGCCTCTATGCTTGCAAAGGGTCCTTCCCTGATGTTTGTAATGCTTCCGAAAGTATTCGACAGCATGGCATTCAGCAACGGAATTGCGGCTGTATTCTTTATTCTTGTATTATTTGCGGCACTGACTTCCTCCATTTCATTGCTGGAGACACTGGTTGCCGTTGTAACCGACCGGTTTCATGTTAAAAGAATCACTGCATGCATCACCCTGTTTTGCATAGCCTTATTGATGGCGGTTCCTTCTTCTCTTGGATATGGAATCTGGGACCACATTACAATCTTAGGATTCAGTTTCCTTGATTTCTTTGATTTCTTAAGCAACAGCGTCCTGATGCCGATTGCCGCATTCCTGACCTGTATCTTTGTTGCTTATATAATCAAGCCTCAGGTAATTGTGGACGAAATAGAAGGATCCGGAAGCTTTCATCGTAAATCACTGTTCCTGGTGATGATCAAATATATTGCTCCGATCTGTATTCTTGCAATCCTTGCATTTTCCGTCCTGGAAGGAATGGGTATTATTACAGTATAAAAAACAGCGGTTCTCATTTTTGAGAATCGCTGTTTTTTATGTTCATCGTAATAAATTGCTCGAATTCTTCTTCATTTCCCTTAAGGAAAGCCCCTTTTTTTACTAAAACGGCCTGACTGTTTCCTGCTGTCAGAGCATAAATACCCGAAAGATTGTATAACTTTCGAATATCCTGATAGTCATACTGTATCTTGGCACTGCCTTGTATCATTCGAATGCCGTCTTTTGTAAAATCAATAATACACTCCGGCATCTTCCCATTCTTTCCTGCTGTTATCTGGCGGTTCATTACTTTTAAAACTAAAATATAATAACAATAAATAGCAAGTCCGCCCAGAAAACATAAGAGAAACAATGCGCTCTCCGACAATGAATATCCCATCCATAAACTGATTCCAAATGCCGCTGCCGATACTGCCATCAATATCATACCCAAAATTCTGCCAGATCTGCAAGATACATACTTAGCATATTCCTTCATCATCCAGAATTCTGCTTCATAGACATTTTTAAATCTTATCTCGTCATTCATTCCACCGGTACCAGATTCTTTAAAGAAATATCCATAATCGGTGCAGAGTGTGTCAGCGCCCCACAGGATACATAATCCACTCCGATTTCACGGATAGCTGCCAGACGTTCTTTTGTAACATTTCCTGAACATTCTGTTTCTGCCCGTCCGTCAATCATCTTTACAGCTTCACGCATAGTGTCATCATCCATATTATCCAGCATGATAATGTCCGCTCCTGCCTCCAGTGCCTCATTTACCATTGAAAGATTCTCTGTCTCCACTTCTATCTTACGGACAAACGGTGCATATTCTCTTGCCATATAAACTGCCTGACGAATTCCTCCGGCTGCCCCGATATGATTATCTTTTAACATAACACCATCAGATAAATTATATCTGTGATTATGTCCTCCGCCCACAGTTACCGCATATTTTTCAAAAGGACGCATATTCGGTGTTGTCTTTCTGGTATCCAAAAGCTTGGTTGCACAACCTTCTAATTCCTTTGACAATTCTCGAGTCATTGTCGCAATTCCACTCATCCTCTGAAGATAATTTAAGGCAACCCTTTCTCCTGAGAGCAGCACCCGAATATCTCCTGTAAGCACGCCCATCAAATCGCCTTTTTTCACTTCATCGCCGTCCTTTAGACTGGTCTCAAAGCAAGTCTTATCATCCAGAAGCTTGAACACACGTTCAAAAACTTCCAGCCCGCAAATAATTCCATCTTCTTTGCAGATTAAATCAACTTTTCCCTGCCTGGCTTCCGGCATGACTGCATTGGTACTGACATCTTCACCGGTGATATCTTCTTTCAAAGCATTCATCAGATATTCATCGATGTTAATTCTCATCGTTACACCATTGATCATAAAAACTTCTGTCCTTTCTTTTAATTTCATCAAGAACCAGTTTTCGGTTCTCATCGGCAAGCTTTTCTATTTTCCCATGATAATATTCCAAATCAACCGACACAGGCTCGTCCTGTAAAACCGGATGTTCCTTAATATCCTTTGCAGCTGCCTTGGCAAATACCAGTGCCTCTAAAAGGGAGTTACTTGCCAGACGGTTCTTTCCATGAACCCCATTACAGCTTGTCTCTCCTACTGCATAAAGATGATCCATTGAAGTTTTGCTGTCCAGATTCACTTTAACCCCACCCATAAAATAATGCTGTGCAGGTGTGACAGGAATCGGCTCTTTAGTCATATCATAGCCTTCCTTCAGACACTGTTTGTATATATTCGGAAAACGTTGTCTGACCCGGTCTCCATCCAGATGTGTCACAGACAAATATACATGATCACTGTCATCTTTCTTCATCTGCTCCCGAATCGCAGCCGTTACAACATCCCTTGGTTTTAATTCATCAGTAAAACGCTCTCCATCTTTATTGAACAGATAAGCGCCTTCTCCCCGGACAGATTCTGAAATCAAAAATCTTCTTCCGGGCTTCTTTGAGTAAAATGTTGTCGGATGAATCTGTATATAATTAACATTCTCCAGTGCAATATTATGTCTCAGACAGATTGCCAGACTGTCCGCTGTCAAATGCGGAAAATTCGTGGAATTTCTAAACAACCCTCCGATTCCTCCTGTAGCAAGAACCGTATCAGATGCCTGAATCACATCAATCCTGCCCTCGCTGTCCTGATACACAACTCCCTTGCACATTCCATCCTTTTCAATAATATCAATCATTACACAGTTTGTCATAATCTCAATATTACTGCGTTGTTTTACCTTTTCGTATAGATGACTGGTAATCTCCCGCCCTGTCATATCTTCATGGTGGAGAATGCGAAACGTTGAATGTCCGCCCTCTCTTGTAAATTCAATCTCACCATCTTTCAGATCAAAACGAACATCGTAATCTTTTAAATCCTGTATGATCTCCGGTGATTCCAGAATCATCTTCTTTACTGCGCCCTTATCATTCTCATAATGACCGGCTTTCATGGTATCCTCAAAATATGCATCATAATCCTCCGGATTCTTTAATGCCGAAATACCTCCCTGCGCCAAAAACGAGTCGCTGTCTTCCACCCCTTTTTTTGTTATCATAATAACTTTGTAATCCTGCGGAAGAAACAGGGCATGGAATAACCCTGATGCGCCTGTTCCCACAATGACTACATCTGCTGATTTCATAATCTCTTTGTCCCTTTCTTAGGTCTTCTCTCCTACTCCGCGATACGAAGCATCTCATCCAATGCTTTCTTTGCATCCAGACGCAGCTCTTCAGGAAGTTCTATCTGATTCTTTAAGTCTCTTAAAGTATCACGCACGTTCTCTAAAGTAATTCTCTTCATATTCGGACAGAACTGACGATGCCCTACAGAATAAAATGTCTTGCCAGGGTTCTTCTGTTTTAATTCATACAGTACACCCATCTCTGTACAGATAATAAATACATCTTTCTCAGATGCAGTAGCATAATCAATAATTCCTGAAGTACTTCCGACATAATCTGCCAGTTCAACCACGTCAGGCGTACATTCCGGATGTACCAGAATCTCTGCCTCCGGATGTACTTCTTTTGCCTTGAGGACATTGTCTGCGGTAATGCTCTTATGTACATGACAGAATCCATCATTGTAAATAAAATTCTTTTCAGGAAGCTGACTTCCCACATATCTTCCAAGATTCTCATCCGGCACAAAGAAAATATTCTTCTGTGGCAATGCTTTTACAACCTTTAATGCGTTGGATGATGTCACACAGACATCAGAATATGCCTTAATCTCTGCTGTAGAATTAATGTAACAAACTACTGCCAGATCTTCATATTCCTCACGAACCGCTTTGATTTTCTCAACGTCCACCATATGTGCCATCGGACAGTCTGCTTTCTGATCCGGCATAATTACAGTCCGGTCAGGATTCAGAATCTTGGCGCTCTCACCCATAAAATTCACCCCGGCAAAACAGATCACATCTTTCGATTCTTTTAGGGCAATCTTTGCCAAATAATAAGAATCTCCCACATAATCTGCAATCGCCTGGACTTCGTCATCTACATAATAATGGGCAAGTAACACCGCATTTTTCTCTTTTTTCAGTTGCTCGATTTCTTTCTTTAAATTTTCCATCTTTCTCTCCTTGCTATTACTGTTTAATATACCACTTCACCCGCTTTGATTCAAGTATTTGTGCGGTTTTTTCCATCGTTTCATTCTTTTTCTTCATTTTTACATTTTTTCAGAAAACAAGAAACAGCGCCTTTATCAATGTCTCCGATTTCCATTGATAAAGGCACTGCTTTTATATATTTTTTTTACAAAATTCTAACAATTCTAACGCTGACAAGTCCTCGTCTTCTCCCACGATTGTAAATAGAACATCGGCTCCCTGATGAGCCCTCAGCGTAAATATCTCCATTACATTCTTCGCATTTACGGTTTTTCCTTTATACGAAATATCAATTCTGCTCTTATACCTTGAAGCTTTCTGTGCCAGGACCATTGCCGGCCGGGCATGCAGCCCTACTAATGCCTGTACACTATAATGAAACTGCCTCACCTGCCATCATCTCCTTTGCCTCTCTGATTCCGTCTCCTGATCTCTCAAACGACAAATTTCTTCCTCAATTTTACGTGCAAACCGGAAAGACTGACGAAATGCATAACTTTTCGTGCGAACCTTATTTCCAATCAAAAGAATCTCTACCGGCTGAGCCATGTCCCGGATATAAATTACTACCTTCAGACTTTGAACGGTTCCCTCCTGCCGTTTCTCAACATTCTCCTCTAATTGTTCCAATGACTGCTTCGGATCCGTCCATATCTCACAACCTTCTATATCTTCTATGTTATAAAACGTTGGCAGAGCCGTTTCCTTTTTTATCATTCGATTATTTGGCAGGCATATTTTACCTCCGATTTCATCTACCAGAAGAAAGTTTCCAATCTTCCCCGTAATCTGAAATTCTTCTGTCTGTGTTGTTTCATATTCACTGCAAAGCTGTCGGATTTCCGAAAGGTTTTTCTTTACGATCGTTTCTGCAAAATGACTGCTTGCTTTTTTATAACATTCTTTGCAGATATAACCGTCCGCATAGCGGAATTTATGAAAGACTCCCAAAGGCTTTTTACATACATCACAAGTTTTCATTTCTTTTCCTCCCGATATACACTCTGTAGTGCCTGATACACTTTTAAATATCTCTGATATTTCTTTTCATACAATCGCGCATTATATTCTCTTGGAACAAATATTTTTTTCACAGACACGGTATGGTGTATCATCTCTTTCATAGAAACCATATCTTTACATCCTGCTGCCAGGGCGATCCCGTATCCTGCTCCTGCTGTGCTGTCAAGCTGTCCGATTTCTGTGTTTAACACATCAGAAAGAATCTGCATCCACACTTCATTTTTTGCCCCGCCTCCGGTGACTTTAAGCTTGGCAAGGTCTTTTTTTGAAATGCACATCACATCTGCCAGTTGTCTTACCGCAAAGGCAATTCCCTCCATCACAGCAACCGTCATATCCTTTCTTGTAGTATCCGTGCCAATTCCTAAAAAAGCTCCCTGAAGTTTCGGATCCTGATAAATTGTCTTATCACCAACTAAATGAGGATAAAAAATCAAAGCATTCTCTCCTAGATGTGCCGTATCAATTTCGCCGGCTTCCCCGGCAAAATTCGAGGTCCCTAAAATATTTTTTATCCACCATGAAAGACTGCTTCCCGTTGATTGTACCACACCTTGTACAAGAATGAAAACATCTTTTCCGTTCATTGAAAACAGGATATTCTTTCCTTTTGCCGAAAGATCAAAACGCTTTCTCGGATACATTAAAACTCCGGAAGTTCCAAGCGATAATACCGGATATCCTTCCACAAAACAGCCTGTAGATATTGCCGCCGCCGGATTATCTCCAGTCCCTGCAAGCACTCTCACATGATTGCCAAGACCATACCTTCTTCTCCACTCATCTGTCACATATCCGGCTGTCTTTAAGCTGCCGCAGATAGATGGATAAATTCTTTCTGAAAATCCAAGCATTCTGCGCATTTCATCAGACCACTTTCCTGTTTTCAGACTGCACAGAGAGGATGTAGATGCCTCACAGTAGTCTGTCTGAATCTGTCCTGTCAGCCGGAATACAATGTAATCCGGTCCAATTATAAATTTATAGATTTTCTCAAAATTTTCCGGTTCATTGTCCTTGATCCATAAAAGATTTGCCGCCGGACTTCCCGTTGAAATAATATTGGAAATATGAGAATCTTCCTTAAGATTTTGAACCCGCTTCTTTAAATCCGGAATCATATCCGCAGTTCGCGTGTCATTCCACATCAATGCCGGACGAACAGACTGCCCCTTTTTATCCAATGTGACGAGCGTGTGCATCTGGCCTGTTACTCCAATTGCTTCGATCTTTTTCGAATCAATTTCTTTCAAAAGTTCCAAAAATGCCTGATCCATTCCGTGAATCCAAGTCTCCGGTTCAATTTCCTTCCACCCGGATTTGGGTTCCTGTATCTCATATTCACTGCTTTTTTCCGAGAGAATTTCCCCTGTCTCGTCAATACATGTTATTTTTACAGATGAAGTTCCCATATCAATTCCAATATAATATTTCATCGGCTATTCTCCAAATTTTAAAATGACTTTATAAGTATCCGGTTTTGATGCGGCTTTGATCGCCTGGTCAAAATCTTTGTAATCATAAGTTGCTTCTGTCAAAACAGTCGGATCAATTAAACCTTTCCCAATCATCTGCACTGCCTGATGGAACGATGCAATGGTTGGGCTGACCGCTCCGGTAATGGTTTTCTGGTAGGAATGAATGGCTCCCATATCTACCGGTACCGGCTCATTTGGGTGAATGGAACTAAACATAACGGTTGTTCCCGTCGGAGCAGTCATCTCCACCGCCTGCCCTGCAATTGCCGGAATGGCTGTCGTATTAAACACAAAAAGCGCACCTCTCCCCTCTGTCAGATTTTTCACCGCCTTCACAGCGTCTTTTGACATCGGATCAATCGTATCATCACATCCCAGTTCCATTGCTTTTTTTCTGCGCTCGCCAAGAGGCTCGCTTAAAATGACTCTCGCTCCTTTCTGCTTTAACAGCATCACATGGAGCAGTCCCATAGTACCGCCTCCAATGACGGCCACATCATCTCCATACTGGATATTCGTGCGGTTAATACTGTTAATAACGCATGCTAACGGCTCTGTAAATGCCATTTTTTCAAAGGATGTATCTTCCGGATACAGAAAAAGATCTTCTGCTTTCGCTGCTACATATTCTCCGAATCCTCCATACCCTGACAAACCTTCCGGATTATGAAAAATCTTGCTTTTTGCATGATCTTCACAGATGTTCTCATCTCCATGTTTACAAAAGTAACACTCTTTACAGTCATCAATAATATACTGAACTGCCTTCTGCCCTTCATGGAAACGTTCTTTACTTACTGCTGAACCTATTTTCTCAATGACTCCGCCATATTCATGGCCTCCGATTCTCGGATAACTGTAATTACAATCTCCGTTATAATCCCTCACATCATTGGTACAGATTCCAGAGGCTTTCACCCGAAGCAGGACTTCATCCTCCCCAATTTCAGGTTGATTGATTTCTTTGATTTCAAAGTCTTTTGGCTGATTTAATACAATTGCTTTCATAATTTTTCACACTTTCTTATTTTTAGAAAAGGGAGAGATCTAAGCTGTACCCGGTCTCTCCCTTCTTTGTCCCATGGTTTAAGAATAAGCTAAAATTCCTGTAACTCCTCCGACAATACCAATCGCAATAATTAATCCGATAATTTTTAAAGAAGACCATCTTTTCTTATTCATCAGATAATAAACCAGCATGGTCACTGCCAGCGGAAGAATACTCGGGCATACCTGATCTAAGAAGTTTTCCTGAATGCTGTAGGTAGTTGTGGAGCTTACGATTTTTAATCCGCACTCGGCTTTTACATAATTTACAACCAGACCACCCATTACCATACATCCCATGATGGAAGCACCTTTGATCAGCTTATTTAAAATTCCCTTTTCCAGGAAATCCATAATTGCCTCACTTCCGGCTTTATATCCGAACATAAAGTTCCAGTAACTTAATGCATAGGCTGCAACAACAATTACAACTGCGTAAATAACAGCTCCCCAGACATTTCCGCTGCCGGAACGTGTCAGGTCAATGCACACCGCCAGAAGAATCGGAATTACAACACCCTGCCAAATGGTATCTCCCATACCTGCCAGAGGTCCCATCAGAGATGTCTTTAAGTTAGTAATAAACTCACCGGGTATTTCTTCTCCCATTGCCTTTTGTTCTTCCAGGGCAACTGCCATACCGAGAATACATGCTCCGAACTCAATATGTACATTAAAGAATTCAATTTCTCGTTTCATGACTTCTTTGCGCTTTTCCGGATTGTCTTTATAAAGGAAATTAATAATTGCTGAGAACATATGGGCAACGACCTGTCCCATCATTCTCTCATAGTTATAACAAGTCTGCGGAAATGTTTCCCAAATGAGCCAGGCTTTGATTAAGGCGGCTTTCGGGATTAAACTTTTCTTCTTTTCTTCCATCTTAGTCGTCCTCCTCATCATCTTCATCATCATAATCTGCACCTGCTGTGGCTGGTTTTGCCGCAGAAGTTGCCTGAACATATACAATCGCTACTAACAGCGCAATCACACCTAAGGTAAGCAGTGGTAATTTAGAATAGACTGCCAGTAAAAATCCTGCAAATAAGAAGACTCTGGATTCTCCTTTAAAGATATATTGCAGAGTAATCGCAATTCCAAGGGCCGGCATTAAACCACCGATAATCTGGAAGACAGTCAGTACCTTTCCACTTAATACAGCTAAGATTCCCTGAATATAATTTGATCCAAAATACGCTGCCAGCGCACATGGAATTGCGGTCATGCAAAAGCACATAATCTGAGGAAGCAAAACATTGGCAATCCAGATTTTATTGTACTGTTCTTTCTCAATATATTTATCTGCCATGTGAACAAAAAAGCAGTCAAATGTCATACGTCCTGCCCACACGAGGGTTCCGAGAATTCCGATTGGCACTGCAAGAGCCAGCGCTGTATCTGTGTCCAGCCCTCCCACAATAGCGTAGGCAGTTCCCAGGACTCCTGCCAGTCCCATATCCGCCGGCATACTTCCTCCCGCAGACATAAATCCAAGATATACAAGGTTGATAGTTGCTCCAATCACTGCCCCCTGTACCGGATGTCCCAGAATCAAACCTGTGATCATACCGCATACCAAAGGTCTTTGCAGTGACCATAATCCTACAAACGGCAGGTTTCCAACAGCAAGCCAGTAAACGACTCCGCATAGTACTGCCTGTATAATGGTCATTTCCATATAAATTTCCTCCTTTTATTTGTCCAAATATCCATCCACTTCAATTACCTGCTGTTCCGGTACTAATTGATAATAAACATGAACATTCTTTTCTCTTAAGTTCTTAATCGCTGTAATCTCATCCGGTGAACATGCGACATTTTTGATAAACGGTGTTCTTTCTCCGCGAAGTCCCATTCCCCCCAGATTGATTTCACTTAATTGAAGTCCCATATCTGCCATTCTGTCATAGGTAATCGGTGTTTTTGTAAGAATCATCACCCTCTCATTTGGCTCTTTGGAATCACGCTGTAAAATATCTGCGCCTTTTTCTGTAGAATATACATTTACTTTGACTCCGTTTGGTGCCAGTGCCTTGATGACACGCTTATTAAATTTATCTGCTGCCACCTCATCATCCACTACAATAATCCGGTTAACATTCAGACTTGGTGTCCAGACAGAAACAACTTCTCCATGAATCAAACGATCATCTACTCTTGCCAATACAACATTTTTCATTCTTCATCCTCCTCTTCATCTTCAAATAACTGGTTAACATATTTCACTGTATCTGGTGCTGTTTCGAGAATTCCTTTGCAGATCTCCTCTGCGCTCTTGTCTGCATACCGCCCCATCATAACCTCCACTGTCAATGGAAGATTAATCCCAGTAATATGATAAAATTGATAATTTCTCATCAAAGAAACTACTGCGTTAAATGGGCTTCCGTGGAATAAATCTGTTAGAAATAAGATTTCCTCCCCTTTGGGCGTCTTTTTTACTTCCTCTTCCAACTGCTCTGTTAATGTTGAAACTGTCTGTTCCGGAAATAAACCGTATGCCACAAAATTTTCCTGCTCTCCCACCAGCATCTGCACACTATCAAAAAGACCTTTGGAATAACTTCCATGAGATACCGCGATGACCTTCATAATTCTTCCTCCTATTTTTTATTTTCGGCTTTCAACCCACCGCCTTTGATGTGCCTTTAGTATAGCATGGGGTTTCCGGCTTTTTTCATAAACATTTGCACCATCATTACCGCATTTTCTGTCAGCCCATTGCATGATTTATTACGCAATTCTTTGTGCAATTTTTATTTTCATCTTTCTTATTGTTTGCGCAAAGTTTAACGCAATAAATAAGATTTCTGAAACACTTTTTCTATATATAATAAGGGCAAGCTTGGTACGTACAGGTGAAACAAGAATATCCAATAACTGATTAAAAATTAAGAAGGAGGAAACGGTGCAGGGTACGAACAAATATACTCTGACAACAACCGTTATAAGAACAATGAAAATTGTAAATGGTTTTGATCTGATGAAATATGCAAAGAATCATCATTATATGCTTCCTGCATTTAACACAACCAACCTTGAAATGACATATGCCATTGCCAAAGGTTTAAACCAGGCAAAACTTCCTGGATATATCCAGATTTCTTCTAACAATTTAAGATTATCCGATCCGGAAGCCATCGTCTATTTAACAAAGAAAGCGCTGGCGGACAGTGATGTTCCGATCGGACTTCATCTGGATCACGGAAAATCCTATGAAGATGTAAAGGCATGTGTCAATGCCGGATTTACTTCTATTATGATCGACGCATCCCATCTTCCTTTTGAAGAAAATATTGAAGAAGTCAAACGCGCAGTAGAATATTGTCATTTTTACAATGTTCCGGTAGAAGCAGAGCTTGGATGCCTTCAGGGAAAAGAAGAAGATATTGTAAATGAAGCAGATGCGAAGACAGATCCTGATATGGTAGCTGATTTTGTGGCACAAACCGGATGTGATCTCCTCGCCGTTGCGGTAGGAAATGTCCACGGACTGGATATTGAGCCAAAAGTAGATCTTGAACTTTTAGAAAAGATTTCAAAAATTTCACCAGTTCCTCTTGTCATGCATGGAGGCTCTGGTATTCCATTTGATACGATCAGAAAAGCCAAAGAATTCAATCTGCTGAAAGTAAACTACGGATCTGATCTCAGAAAAGCCTTTGTTTCAACTTTCGGAGCAGCTTATGAGAAAAATCATAACGCTTGCAGTGTCATTGAATTAAGTATGGAAGCCGTAGAAAACGTAAGTAAAACTGCTGCAAATCTGGTAAGCATCATTAATTCATAAAAGAAGCACTATTTATTCATATAAATCCAATAAGAAGAACATTCCTTTTTCTATGATCTCCTTCTTGGATTTTTCATTTTATAACAGTTTATAATTTATATTTACCGTGATACAATACAGAGAAGACAAAGAAAGGAGAATTTTATATGTGCAATGCCATCAATGAATTAATCCAAGAAGGAAAACGGGAAGGATTTAGAATTGGAAAACAACATACACAATCACAAATGGTTCTTCGCATGTCAAAACATGGAATGGACCTAAGTGATATTATGAACATCAGTTTATGGGCAGGCAGTAAAGAGGATTATAAATATCCGCTTTACTGCCTGCCCACCTATTTTTTGCTTCCCTATTCTGCGTTATGGATTCCTACCTCTAATGCTTCTTTCATTAAATCAAGGAAATTATTGTAAGTCGGTTTTTCTAAAAGTTTTTCCACAAGCATCTTATCTGCAAAAATTTTTGATATGTAATCCCACAACTGAAATGCCTGGTTATTGTTTTTCCCGATATGCATCAGCATCACCAGATGAACCTCATTACTCTCTTCATCCCATACAACCGACTGTTTTGAAATACAAACAGAAACGAAAGTATCCGAAGACACCGCATACATTGGATGCGGTACCGCAATCTGTTTACTGAAAAAAGTACTTCCAATCTTTTCTCTTTCCAATACCTGTGAGTATAAGTCATCAATCTGAAAGTATTCTGAAGATTTATCACATAAACTTTTTAGAATCTCTTCTTTGGATGAATTCTTTACCTGTTCGAATAATTCTGGATGAAAAATATCTAAAATATCTTCGATCTTCTTAAATCCATCCAAATTTAACTTAATATTCATATAATCATGCTGATTCGGAAATGCATCCACATACATAGCGAGACCTTTCTCAAAAAAATCTTCCTTCTCGGTAGTTAGGAAAATTTCGTATTCGTCCAGCATCTCTTCTGTAACCTCAATGGCATTAACAAAATCTACAGCCTTTACCCGATCGGAAAACCACCGGAGAAGCGTCTGCTTTAATAAAAGTGTCATACTGTTTTTCAGAGAAGAGATAACAAGAATTTTCACCTTATCCGAACGCTGATTTAATTCTAACAGGCTGCTGTAAAAATGAACTGCCAAAAGGGCAATCTCATCTTCTGTTACTTTTTCCCCGTATTGTCGAGATAATAAGAATCCAAAATATGCTCCAATATCATATCCTAACGGGAAAGTTTCCCGAATATAATCCAACATATCATTTTTCATTTGCATATTATACTGGAGCCGAATACTTAAAGATACGCAATGAAGCGCCAGAGTGATTCTTAAATTTACATTATCTGTAAAATCCACTCCGAAATTCTCCCGAATTGATTCCAGTGCCTCTGAAATAAATGCATCCATTTCCGGTGTAATGGTATCTGAGTCTCGATTATTTCCCTGCCCTTTTAAATACAATGCAAAATAAAGAATCTCCTCTTCTGTAATCTTTAGAAAGAATCTCCGCCCGATCTTTTCAAAAACATCTTTTGCAATTTCATATTCATTTCCCAACTGCTGGGCTGTAATATCCAGTTCGTTGGGCTGAATATAAAATCCGTCTCCCGCACGACAGATAGAAATATTCAAAAACAAAATTGCATTATTAAAATCAGTATCCATAATGTGAAACTTATGTTCCACAAACTTTTCTGTAAGAATATTTTTAATCTTTGCCAGCTGACGCTCATCAATATAAGACATTCCTCTCTCATTTTTAATATGAGCAAGATATAGATCCTGTTCGGCAAGACACCGCCGTTTATTGATTTCAAATCCATCGATCATGACTTTATTGCTTCCCTTCATTAATTCCAAATGAAACTTAGAAAGGATTTCTTCTGCTTTTCGAAGATCATTCTGCAAAGTAGATTTTGAAACAAAAAACTTATCTTCCATTTCAGAAAGAGTTACCGCCCGATGTCGATTCAGAAGAAGCAATAGAATCTTACTGATCCTGCTGGTAGGATAGTTTAGAGAAACCGTCGTATACTGCTGATAGAGGGAATTGACAAAAGCAGAAAACTCATCGGAATCTCTCACTTCAATACAACTTCCTTTGGATGCTTTCGAAACAATGCAGGCACAGGACTCCTCTTCCAGTTCCTGTTTGATCGCTTTCATATCTCCCTGAACCGTCCGCAGACTTACATTTAATTTCTCCGCAAAATAAGACGCTGTTAAATATTCTTCTGTATGGTTACAAAATTCCAGTAAAATTTCAATTTGCCGTTGATTTAACATTGTTGATTCTCCCTAAACACATCTTTCAATACAGGATATATCGCTTTAAACTTACAATATCTTTCTTCATATTTTGATACTAACTCAGCTTCAGGCTCTACAGTATCAACTACCTTAACTAATTTCTCTGCTGCCTCCTGGACATCTTTATATACTCCACATCCGACTGCCGCCAGCATTGCCGCACCGTATCCCGGACCTTCCTCACTTTCAATGACATCTACTTTCAGATTCATCACATTTGCAATAATTTTTTTCCACAGAGAACTCTTCGCCCCGCCACCGCAGATTTTTGTCCGTTCAATTTTCATTCCGAGGCTTCTCGCAACTTCTAAGGAATCCCTCAGTCCAAAGGCTACTCCCTCTAACACTGCCTGGGTCATCTCTTCTCTCGTTGTATCCATCGCCATTCCAAGAAATACCGCTCTGGCCTTTGGATCATTGTGAGGAGACCTTTCTCCCATTAAATATGGAAGATAAAACACCTGATTTTCTCCCAGTTTCTCAATACCTTCCTGCTCTTTTCCGTACTCTTTTGTCCTTAAAATTTCTTCCATCCACCATTTATTGCAGGAGGCGGCACTGAGCATACACCCCATTAAATGATAATATCCGTCGGCATGGTCAAAAGAATGGAGCGCATTGTTTTGATCCACCCCGAATGACCTGCTGGAAATGAAAATTGTCCCGGATGTGCCAAGAGAGATATTACACATCCCGTCTCCCACGGTTCCGGTTCCAACCGCTGCAGCAGCATTATCTCCTGCACCCGCAATTACTTTTACAGTCTCTGAAAGCCCGAGCATTTGCGCTATTTCTGATTTTAGATTTCCAACCACTTCATAACTTTCATAAAGCTTTGGAAGCTGTTCCTCCCTAACTCCACAAATCTCAAGCATTTCTTTTGACCAGCATTTATGTTCTACATCCAGCAGAAGCATTCCTGAGGCATCTGAATAATCTGTGCAAAAACTTCCGGACAATTTATAAGCAAGATAATCTTTTGGAAGCATAATCTTGGAAATTCTTTTAAAATTATCAGGCTCCTTCCTTTTCATCCATAAAATTTTCGGTGCTGTAAATCCTGTAAATGCAATATTTGCCGTATATTTTGATAATTGGTCTTTTCCTATAACCTCATTTAAATACTGTGTTTCCTTTTCCGTTCTTCCATCATTCCATAGAATTGCCGGACGAATCACCTGATCTTCCTCATCCAAAACAACCAGACCATGCATCTGCCCCCCGAAACTGATTCCTGCGACCTGACTCTTGTCGCATCCTTCCGTCAATTCTTTGATTCCCTCCAAAGACTGCTTCAGCCAATCTTCCGGCTTCTGCTCTGACCATCCGGAATGTGGAAAATACAGTTCGTATTCTTTTGATATAATTTTATGAATTTTCCCTTCTTCATCCATTAGCAGCAATTTTACTGCTGATGTCCCAAGATCTACTCCTATAAACAGCATAACAAATCTCCTTTTTTACTTTCATATTAGTTCCATGGATTTTCTGTCGGATACCTGACACCTGCCGGTTGATTATAACCAATCTCTTCTACAGGAACGCCTATATATTTAAACACCTCAAATAAACTTTTTCCGAAATTTCCGAACGCAACTGCCCCATGATGAGGGAAATTCTTCTCGATTAATACATGTCGATAGAATCTGCCCATCTCCGGAATCGCAAAAACTCCTATCGCTCCGAAGGACCTTGTTGCAACCGGAAGCACCTCTCCCTGGGCAATATATGCACGCAGCCTGCAATCCGCAGTACTCTGAAGACGAAAGAATGTAATATCTCCCGGAAGAATATCTCCCTCTAAGGTTCCCTGTGTGCTTTCCTCCGGCAGTGTCCTTGTCATAATCAGCTGATATTTCATCTCGCAGAAAGAAAGCTTGCTTTTTGCAGTATTTCCACAGTGGAATCCCATAAAAGTATCTCTGTGGCAGTAATCATAAACTCCTTGTATACTTTCATTATACATATCATCCGGGACCGTATTATTAATATCCAGAAGCGTTACTGTATCCTCACTGACTACTGTACCGATAAACTCACTCAGAGCTCCATAAATATCAACCTCACAGGACACCGGAATCCCCTGTTCCGTTAAACGGCTGTTAACATAACACGGAACAAATCCAAACTGAGTCTGGAATGCAGGCCAGCATTTTCCTGCTAAAGCTACGTATTTACGATATCCCCTGTGCTCTTCTATCCAATCTTTCAGAGTGAGCTCATACTGAGCAAGCCTTGGCAGCACTTCCGGTTTCTTATTTCCCTCTCCCAGCTCATCTTCCATTTCTTTTACAATCCCCGGTATTCTCTCGTCACCTTCATGCTTTTTAAATGCCTCAAATAAATCCAACTCCGAATTTTCCTCAATCTCTACTCCCAAATTGTACAACTGCTGGATTGGAGCATTGCATGCAAGAAAATTCATCGGACGCGGCCCGAAACTTATGATTTTTAAATCCCTAAGCCCTATGACAGCTCTGGCAATTGGCAGAAATTCATGAATCATATCCGCACACTCAGCCGCGGTACCAACAGGATATTCCGGAATATAAACCTTCACTCCACGGAGTTTTAAATTATAACTTGCATTCAACATGCCGCAATAGGCATCTCCTCGTCCATCTACTAAATCTGTCTGAGTTTCTTCTGCCGCTGCTATAAACATCTTAGGTCCTTCAAAATGCTTGGCAAGCAATGTCTCTGCAATCTCCGGGCCAAAATTTCCAAGGTATACGACTAATGCATTACACCCTGCCTGTTTGACATCTTCAAGCGCCTGCACCATATGAATTTCACTTTCTACAATGCAAATCGGACATTCATATATATCCGCTTCCTGATATTTCGACTGATAAGCTTCTATCAATGCGCGTCTACGTCTTACTGATAGACTTTCGGGAAAACAGTCTCTGCTCACTGCTACAACACCGATCTTTACTTTTGGTATATTACATTTCATGGGAAACTCCTTTCTTCCTTAAATGTTGATACATAGGCTTATAACTCCATTATACTGCTTTTCCCTTTTTAACTCCATCGCTTTTTGCTTCGGGCTGGACGGACGACCTACGATAAGGTATACTTATCTCAAATGTAAAATATGGGAGGTATTATTTTTAAATGAAAAAACCAGCTTTAGTTATTCTTGCCGCCGGTATGGGCAGTCGTTACGGCGGATTAAAACAAATGGATCCTATGGATCCTATGGGACATGCAATTATTGATTATTCTATTTACGATGCAAAGCGGGCAGGATTTGGAAAAGTTGTTTTTGTAATAAAAAAAGCCATTGAAGAAGATTTTAAAGAAACTGTTGGAAGTCGCGTCCCGGATGATATGGAAGTCTTTTATGCTTTTCAGGAAGTTGACAGTCTGCCTGATGGATTCCTTCTTCCGGAAGGACGTATAAAACCATGGGGAACAGCTCACGCAGTCCTCTGTGCAAAACCATTTATCAGCGAACCCTTTGCGGTAATTAATGCAGATGACTATTATGGTGTCCACGGATTCCAGGTTATGGCAGATTTCCTTACAAAACCAATTGTTGGTGAGAAAGCACCGTTCGCCATGGTCGGTTATCATCTCGGAAATACGGTTACTGAAAACGGCTCCGTATCCAGAGGCATCTGTGAAGTGGATCAAGACTATCAGTTGATTTCTATTACAGAACGGACACATATTGAAAAGAAAGGGGATCATGCAGAGTTCACAGAAGACGATGGCGTTTCCTGGGAATCACTTCCTTTTGAAACCTTAGTCTCTATGAATTTCTTTGGATTCCAGCCGATGATCATGGATGAGCTTGAAAAGGGATTTCCAGAATTTTTAAAAACATCCCTTTCCGTTAATCCTTTAAAATGTGAATATTTTATTCCAAGTGCAGCCAGCGATCTGCTGAATCAGGGAAAAGCTACAATGGAAGTCCTTGTCTCTAAAGATCAATGGTATGGTGTTACCTATCCGGAAGATAAACAAAGCGTTATTGATGCTCTGACACAATTCCGGGCAGACGGCATCTATCCGGAAAATTTTTAAAAAAATAAATCCCTGCGAGCATAAGCATCCGCAGGGATTTGTTTTTTCAATTATTTTTTTATTTTGTAAACTTTGACTCCTGTTTTTCTTCCAAAACGTTTTGTCTTCTTATGAGACTTGAAGTATACATCAATGTGCTTTCCTTTTACTCCACCACCGACATCCTCGGCAACATAAGTCTTTCCATTAATTCTTACTTTCGTCCCAAGCTTAATCTTTCTTCTATCAACGGCAATGGTTCTTCCCTGCTTCGCTCTTCTTCCCGAAGCTGTACGATTTCCCCATTTTCCACTACACTTTCTGCATCCACAGTATGCAGTTAATTTGTATTTTCCTAAGTACTCTACTTTCTTTGCTTTTGCATCTGTTGAAGTTGATCCAGTCATCAGGAATCCGGAAGCTGTAACCAGCATCATCACCAGGATCAGAACTTTCTTCTTCATCGCTTTCAGCATAAAAACCTCTTTTCATTCTTTTACTAGTTTCTTAAAATTCGAAATAATTTTGTAACATTTCTGAAATGTATGTTACAATCTTATCCTTAATTTATGAATTTGTCAACCGATGTACAGAAAAAAGTGCAGTCTTTCTCCAATATTTTCCACTAATATATTG